>Ga0126362_10000180_pt1 | contig 53521 bp, 53 predicted proteins | sample ANMtaG_FD_126269 | JGI IMG/M metagenome (GOLD analysis project Ga0126362, IMG submission 126269) | Continental margin sediment microbial communities from North Pacific Ocean - ANME2c_DSS_Sorted | ecosystem: Environmental > Aquatic > Marine > Continental margin > Sediment | place: Pacific Ocean... | reverse complement strand
GGGGAACGCTTCGTGGAGCAGCACGGCCTGCGCTTGCCCCGGCGCTATGCGATCCGAGATAAGTGTGATCGTACCATCGGTGTTCGTCCACGCCTGGACACCAGCGACGCCACCGTTTTTCGTGGCTGTGCCGATGACGAGTTTGCCCTGGTCGACCAGTTTTCCAATGAGGGAGGATGCAGCGCCGTTCTCAAGTTCGGCGCGCAGGGTTTCGGGCGTTAAGCCGCCTTCTTTGCCTTCGTCGGCCTGAGATGGGCGAATGCCTTTAGCCCGTAGTCGATCTGCTCGTTCGCCTCTTGACGCAATGATGCGAGCTCGGAGGGCGTCAGCATCTCTGAAGTTGAGGATGTATCCTGCTTCTGAGGCTGTGAGACTGGAAGGCGTGAGGCCGAGTTCATTTTGGATGACATCACCAAATCTCCTTTCAATCTCGCGGATTTGAACGTTGGTTGGCGCTGTTTTATCAAGTCTTGAAGCATTTACAAGTGTGACGACGCCTGCAACCTCGCCACCGTTCTGGCTGATATGGTTCGCCATCTCTGCAATGGTGGACCCCATAACGGTGACATCGTCGACTATAACATATCGGGCGCCTTTGACCACTGGCCCACCGAAGCGTGCCCGGACAGCAAGTCGCTCCATCGGTTTCGCGCCGGTATGGTACGCACGATTGACCTGCGATATCTCCTTCGACACCTGGGCTCCGGTACTCTGAGCATAAAGTGCGGCCGCCATGGCGGGGAGCGCGTTCTTTCCAGAAGCCTCCATTGCGATGACAGGAGCGTAGATCACGTCGGAACCGAAATGCGCGCGGGCTTGCTCGATTGAATTCGGCGTTACCACATCTTGAACGACCTTAACCGCGGCGGCTTTGTCGCCGGCCTTGGCCATTTCGTAATCCGGATGCGACTGAAGTTTGGAGACATCCGAATGCGAGGAAAGGAATGGTGTTCTGGCGGGTATCCCGTGTTCGCGTGGACCTTCCGGAGCAACGGAGTTCTTTGCTTCTGGGGCAGGGGATGCGGCGGGCTTTGGTTTCGGCTTAAGAGCGTCCAAAACTTCGCGGTGGCGCTTCGCAGTCTCATCGAGCTGCTCTGCGTTTTGCCATGGCCCCAGCTGCTTTTCCAACTGCGGAATCTGCTTGTCGATCTCAGATATACGCTCTTCCATCACCAACGGTGCATCGGGCAGTTTGCGGACGGTGTTGATCACCCTCATTGCTACGCCGAGCGGGTCAGCCGACTCCACATCTTGGATCGGCACTTCGTGAGTTTCCTTTCCATCGACGTTGATTGTCAGCGCCGTCGTGTGATCGTGGACCAGCGACAGATCGAACCCCGCATACTTGCCCAGCTGGACCTCATCTGTGTTGTCCTTGAGCATTGCGCGGCCGGCGGCGACCAGCGCGGCGCCGAAGTCTTTTGGTTTCTCAAACGTCTCGCCCGAAACCACCGCCGAGAATGGCAACTTTGCAGCTTCAAGTGCTGTGTCGGCGTCGCCCTGTGCCGCTGCAAGGCGCTTGGTCAGGCGTTGTTTCTCTTCAGTCATTTCCCGCGCGCGCCGCACGATGCGGTGCTGTTCCCGATCATGCTCTGCAGCTTGGCTCTCGAGACGGCGCACCTTCTGGCGAAGGTCCATTTCTTCAAGAATAAGTGGATTGCCGGACGCAGCGGCCTTCATCTCCGCTGAATTGGCAGCTTCACCTGAGATATCTTCTATCTCGCGCGTCTTGATGCCACCCTTGCGCATCTGCTGGATGAACCGTGCCTTGACCTCGATTGTCTGCCATTGACGCGCGTCGAGCGTGTTCTTGGTTGCGTATCGCAGTATCTCGATCTCAAACCCATCGGGATCTTCGTTGTAAAGCTCGTTGCCCTGGCGGATGCCCCGGCCGTCGCGTTGTTCGAGATCCGAAGGCCGCCACGGTGCATCGAGATGGTGCAGGGCCACGAGTAGGTTTTGGACGTTTGTGCCGGCACCCATCTTCGGCGTAGAGCCAAACAAAATGCGAACGCGACCAGAACGAACCTTGCCGAACAGCTCTTCCTTCTGAAGGTCCGTGTTCGCATCATGAATGAAGGCGATTTCGGATTCGGGAATGCCCCGCTGGATCAGTTTCTCTTTCAGATCGTCATAGACACTGAATTTGCCGTCGAGTGCCATGAATTCGTCCGGCGACATATTGTCGAGCTTGGTCTGCGCGGCCTCGTCGCCCGCGTCGGCCTTCCGGACCAATTCGCGGATTGCCGCCTCTTCTCTTGCCTTCGCCTTTTTCGGAGTGGAGAGATCGATGAACACTAGCTGTGTGCCCTTCTTCTCTGCCCACTGGCCGTGAACGCGGAGGATATTGTCAGCAGCGATATGGACCTTAGAACCGGGAGTATCCGGATACGCCGGATTGATCAGGCGCATGTCCAGGGCGGCCTTGCGGGCGTCGGACATCACCTTCAGCATGTTGTCGCGGCCCTTTTCCGCTTTCTTCGGCAGATTCTCGGCGCGATAAACCAGCGATCCCGCAGGGAACGACAGCACACCGTTGTCGTCAGTAGTGCCTTCGCCAATGAAACGCGCTTGCTCCGCAGAGCGTTCAACCACGACGTTCTGAGGCTTTCCGCCCTTGACCTTTGGGAGCGGGAACTTTTTGCCGATCGAAGCGAGCTGGGCTTTGATATCATCATTGGTGATGACGTCAGCAAAACTCAGGTAACGCTGCATCAGCTCCGGCATGTTTACGAATTTGGCGAAGCGTGTGTTGAGCTTGTACATCCCGGAGGGGGAGAGTTCCCAATCCGTCACGACGTCACCGAATAAACGTGCCCAGGCGTCGAAATGCGAGACGCCGAGCGCCTTCAGCGCCTTGTTGTCCAGGTACCGCTGGAGCGTGTACATCTCGGCCATTGTGTTGGAGAGCGGCGTGCCAGTGGCTGTCACCACGTTCTTGTCGCCGGTGCGCTCCAACACCATCGACATTTTCATGTACATGTCGGCGGCCTTCTGGCTTCCGGCCGCATTTCCCAGACCAGCAACACGCTGCATCGACGTACTGAACGCGAGGTTCTTGAATTCGTGGAATTCATCAACATACAAGGCGTCGACGCCCAGCTCGTCAAAATACAGCCCACCGTCCTTGCGGCCTGCGTCCAACAAACGCTGAAGCTTGGCTTCCATATTGTCGCGCCATTTGGAAAGCTGTGCCACGTTGCGGGACTTCTCGCCGGTAGCGGCGCGCAGCGCTTTGATCGACGCTTCGATATCGGCGATTTGCTCGCGTATGAATTTGGCTTCGAATTCGGGTGTTACCCCGATCTTGCCGAACGATGAATGAGCGACAATCACCGCGTCCCAATCACCGGTTGCAATTCGCGCAAAGAGCCGCTTGCGGTTCTCGGCCTCGAAGTCCTTCTTCGTGGCGGCAAGCACCTTCGCGCCTGGGTAGAGTTTAATGAAATCCGACGCCCACTGCCCGACAAGATGATTGGGAACAGTCAGCAGCGGCTTCTTGGCCTGGCCGATGCGCCGCTTTTCCATAACGGAAGCGATTAGCGCGAACGTCTTGCCAGCGCCCACAACGTGATCGGCAAGCGACGTGCCGGACTGCAGCGTCCGCCAGACAAAGTTCTTCTGGTTCGGGCGCAAGGTGACAATGTCGTCGCCGACCTTGCCCGGAAACGAGAGATGCGAGCCGTCGAACACCCGAAGGACATCGGTGTTGAACGTATCATTGTATAACCGGCCCAGCTGCTCGCGCCGAGAATCGTCCTGCCAAAGCCATTTCTTCCACTCGGCCTTCACGCGCTCGAGCTTTTCGTTCGCTGCATCTGTTGCAGCCTGGTTGACTGTCGACGTTCCGTCCCTGTGTTGGTCACGGACAGTGATGGACTGTCCATTTACGGCGGCGTCGAGGATTGTTTGGACGTTGGTGCGCGCGGTGCCCCACAGCGCGGCCGCGGCCTCCGTCGGCCGACCGCCATCGATGGCCCACTTCGCGTTTGCGCTCGAGTAGAATGCGCGCGAACCCTTTGTATCCATGACGTGGTCAATAAAGTCGGCTACGTGGTTCGCCGGCAACCATGGCGCGCCGGGCTTTACGTCGATATCAACTGGCTCGATATCGGCCGGAATAACATCGCGCAGCGCTGCAATATTCCGGCGGAAATCTGGATCAGTTTCTGCGGCACGTTGGGCTTCTGCAAGCTTCTGTTTGACGTTGCCAGACAGATAGCCATCAGCCGTCTCAAAGGCACCCGAGGGTGTCTTGTAGACCAGCGCGCCCAACTCTTTCACAACCTCGTCGGCAGGCTTTCCGTAGAGCCTGGACATGGCGTCGAGATCCACGCGCCCACGATCCGCGAGCACGGTTGCCAATGCGTCCTTGGCCGACGTTACCTTCGTTGGTGGGCTGTATGGCTCTTGCGTGCGCTTGGTGAAGATCGGCGCTTTGCGTGCCGACGGCGCGCGGGGGGTCTCACCGGTCGTTTTGGCGATAGCCGCGCTGATCCCTCTGTCGAAACCATCTTCGAGCGCAGATATCTGCGGCCACGTCGGATCGTCGCGGAACAGACGCTTGTTGGCGTCGGAATTGATGGGTCCGTGTTTCTTTGCGAAGGCGTCGTAGAAATCGTTGAGACGCTTACGCAGATTGTCCAGCTTCGCATCTGTGCTTGCTGCATCGATTTGAGCGCGGCGCAATCGGGCGAAAGCATCACGTATACGGATCATGCCGCTGACGCGTTCCTTTGCCTTTTCGTTTCCGAGATCAACAGCCGTAGACTGTGCTTGGCCCAGCGAATCCGCCGTGCGGAGGTGGATTGTTCCATCTGGCGAGAGGAACATTGATCCCTGTTGAGCTTCCTCGACGGTGTCCGGCACCGTGATAACTTCGGAAACGACAGCAGTGCCCGGTGCCTTCATGACATTCTCAGGCATTGCCGATATCGCCTTGTTGAGTTCTTCGCTCAACACTTCGCCTGGCCGGGCAACCAGCGCCGGCTCGTCTGCACGATACATCGAGCCATATGCCCCAAAATCACCGAGCATCATCTGCGGATTCGCGACGAAGTATGAATTTAGCGGGACAGAGCGGCCCTCCTTGTCCTTTACCGAGCCAATCTCGGTCCAAGATGTATCCTTTGGTGCGGCATCTGGCTCGCGCCTCTGAAACAGAACAACGTCAGTTGTCACTTCAGTTCCGGCATTCTTCTGGAATGCATTGTTGGGCAATCGGATTGCGCCAAGCAGATCCGCACGGTCAGAAATATATTGGCGCGCCTTGCCGTCGGCCGCGTCAAGGAACGCATTGGTTACGACCATCGCGAGCACACCGTGTGGCTTCAGGCCATCGATGCTCTTGGCAAAGAAGAAATTATGGATGCTGAACTTGTTGAGGGCGCGGCGCTGCTTGTCATAGAGGCGTTCACTACCAAATGGCGGATTGCCGATCGCAAGGTCAAAGTGCTGATCTGGGACAGCAAACTCCTGAAAACCGACAGGTGCCTGGATGTTGGCGGCCGGATAGAGGTTCTTCGCGATACCACCGGTGATGTGATCGAGCTCCACCCCGGTGATGTTTGAACCCTCGCGCAGCGCGCCAGGCATCAAACCAAGGAAGTTGCCAGCACCGACCGACGGTTCAAGCACCTGGCCGCCTTGGAAACCAAGACGCTGCGCGATGCGCCACATGGCGTCGACCACTTCAGGCGACGTGTAATGAGCGTTGCGCGTCGACGATTCCGCGGCGCGAAGTTCTTCCGGCGTGAGCAGTTCCTGGAGTGTGGAAGCTTCCTTTTCCCAGCCCTTGTTTACCGAGCCATCTTCTCTTGGAAATGCAGCGCGCAGGCCGCCCCAACCAACCCACTTTGCAAGAACGGACTGTTCGTCCCGTGTCGCTGGTCGGTTTGCGTCGGCAAGCTCCCGCAAGAGTTTGATTGCCGCGACGTTGTTTCGGAATTTGGTCTTGGCCCCGCCCTGGCCGAGTTCGTCAGCTTCGGAAAGCGTGTAGTCGATCTGGCGATCGGCGGCCGGTACCGCGACAGACTGTGAAGCGTCCGCCTTCGATGTTACTCGATTGGCATCTCGCGTTGGCCGTTCCGAACTGCTTGCCTCATCTGATGGCTTAGCGACTGGTTTTCCGCTGTCGTCTGGTGCTGGTCTTCCGCCGGCAACATCAGATAGTTCTCGCGAACCATCTGCCATGCCTCGTCCGGCTGGAATCCGTTCTCTTCCAACTGGTTCGTTTCCAAATAGGTCTGGTTCGCTGCGTCGTTCAGTGCCTTTTCGAGCACTCCCGCCTTCTTCAGCTCGCTGTACCGTTTCGGCAGGAATTCCTTCCAGTGCTGACGGGCGTCGTTGATCCAGTTTTGCAGATCGGCCATTTGCCGGTTCCTCATCCTTCAGCGCGGCGAGCGCGGTCCTAACAGCGTCAGCATTGTCGGTTCCGGCAATATCGACGCCGGAGTCCTCCATCAAATCCCGTGCACCGTTATACCATGCACGAAGAAATGGTCGAACTTTTTCTACCGAAACACCCATGTCGGCTGCGACGGCACGCGCAAAATCCGCAAAGCGGCGCGCGCCCGCTTCGATGTGGAACGCGGCAAGTTCTGTACCAAGTGCCAAAATCTCTGGATCAATGCCCGACGAGATTTGTCCGGTCAGTTTCTCGCGCAACTTCTTTCGAATTTCGTCTGCGCGATCGCGGGAAACCAGCTTGTTGGATGCGCCCCACTCGGCGGGCGCTGGCGACGCCTGGTCGACTGTATCGCCGTCACGGCCAACTGGATCGGTATTTGCGGATTTTCGCGAGCGCTCCGGCACCTGCTCACGGTAGTCGAGCGCGTCAAGCGATCGGCCCATGTTGTCAGAAGGCGTTACCGGCTTTTCATTTTTCTCAACCCAGTCGAACGCCTGCTTTCGATCAAGAAACTCACCGGACGGCGTTACAAAACCGATATCGCTCCATTCAACGCCGTCCGGCCGCTCGATCTCGAAATGTACCCCTCCTGGTCTACCAACGTAGATTTTACCATCGCTGCCGCGAGTGGCGGGTGCCACTCCCCGTTCTGGAAGCGGATTGCCCACGAAATCGCTTTCAGAAGTTATCTCGGTGGCAACCTTACGCAACATTGAGGCACGCGCGTAGAACGTGCTGCCGTTGTCTTTTTTGACCGTGAAGCTTCCTATGGAATCTGCTTTACCAGCGATCGTACCGCGCAAAGTGCGACCCTCACCGGTAGTTTCCACCTCATCACCAGAATTGAAGTTCTTGGCAGCTGCTTTGGCTTGCTCGATATCGTCATCGAGCGCGGCACGGTACTCAGGTGTTCCCACCTTTGGCGTGTCAGTAGCTGTCTCTTGGGACTGCTTCGCAAATGGCTTTGTGGTGTCACCCTCGCTCAACCAGCACTTGAATTCTCCGAGCGTTGTCGCGGTGACATCGCCCATCCCCTTCCAGCCTTTGGAATAGTTCTCATTGTAGGCAACACGGGCTTCGACTTCGTTGCCGTAGCCGGTCATGACCTTGTGTTCGTCGAACGCGCCACTCGCGTTCTTCTGATCGACGACAAAGATTGGCGAGGCGTCTGTGAGGGCGGCCGTGCCTGGCTTGATGAAAGTGTCGATGTGATCTTTATCGCGGCCAATGGTGCCCTTGAAGTAGCCATAATGGCTCTTCATGGTGGTCATCCAAGCCTTGCCCTTGGCATCGCTGCCCTTGCGGGTCGATCCGGCGGGGTTTTCAATCGAAATGTCCATGCCGCCAAGACGCACGTGCCCCTTGGCATAGTTTCCGGCCTCCTTCTGTGCCTGTGTCGGTTCCGGAAGCCTGTTGTGCGGCGATGTGGCCGCCTCGCGCGCGGCAAGGTCAACCGGCGCTGCCGGACTTTCACGGAATTTGACCAGCCTCGCCTGAATGTTGGGCTTGTGGTTTTTCCAGAGGAACTTTTCGGACCGCTTCACGCCTGCCTTTGCAAGAATGTCCTTGCGCTGTTCGTCGTTCAGTTCGCCATCCCACCAATTCGCCACTTCGCGCTTGGCCTCGACTGCCGGGTCAATTGGTAGTGGATCGGACGCGGCACGTTCGGCACGGGCGTTTTTCAAGCGCTCGGCGTTCAACTCGTGCATGCTGATCGGCAACTCGGAACGAGCTTCCTTTGCAGCGCGTTCGACTCGGTAGCGATAATCATCAGCGAGCTTGCCAAGGCTTTCAGGAGTTACCCCGAGCTTGTCGGCCAGCTCGCCCTGCTTCGGTGCAAAAGCTTTGTCGATATCCAACATCGATGTGCCGAGAAGCCGCTTGGATGTCAGTCGCTCCTTGCCAAGGTCGAACAGCTGCGCATGCAGCGCGTTGGGCATTATCACCTGCTTGCCGCCAACGGTGCGGTTCTCCGGCGCTGAGGCTATCGGCTCGCGCTCGAGCGGCGGGTTTGCTTTCAGTTCGGCCTGTTCGGCCTGCTTGGGCGTGACTTTGGTGACATAGAGATTGTCGAGTGGCACCTGCATCTCTGTGCCAGCTTCGCTGGTGACGACGGCTTCGGGACCATTCGCACCATCCTCGTATCGCTCTATGCGTCCGCTAAACCGCTCGACCCCCGGCGCCTGGATGATGACGCGCTCGCCTGCCATCGGCGGTCCCTGCGGGCGTGATGCAGCCTTGATCTGGTCCGATTCCGGTGGGAGTTCAGACTTGTGCTCGCTGCCAACGGGTTCGGCGGCCGGCATTGTCTGCTCGGTCACTGCGGCCTTGTCATTCTTTAGAATGTCATCCGCCTGCTCGGGTGTCATTTTCCGAACCGCTTCGGGCGAATATCCCATGTCTTCAAGCTGGCCGCGCATCCCTAGCGTGATGATCGGACGTTCATTCGGCGTTCCGGCGGCGAGTTCGTCGGGTGCCTTGGCTATTTCTGTCAGGCTACCAACCGGGATCTGCATAACCTCGCCGGTGCCGGAATCGATAATTGTGGCTTCGCCGTCGGCATAGCCCTCAATGCGCCCCATGAATGGTTCGATACCGGGAGCATCAACGCGAACCGTTGCGCCCGGACGTGGCGCACCATCTGGAGCTGCATTCTTGGCAGCGAGTGGGCGGGGGCTGTGCGCTGTGAGCAGATTGTTGCCGACAACAGTTATCTGCCCGTCCGGAAGCACAACGCGCCGCATATTCGTCGACACGCCGCTCTGATCCGGAGCAAGGCTTACCGTCTGACCGTCGAGCGGTCCGGGCCCCATACCCGCAATTGGGCCATCATTGATCGTGAATTTCTGGACATTCTGCTGACGGCCGTACTCCGCGGCGCGCGCCAGCGGACCTTTTGGCGGGGCAACAGGCGCGTCTGGGCTGGCAGGCTGGGGGGCATCTTGTTCGTCGCCCGGCGCCGGGGCGGTTTCGTCGCGTGCGTGGCTTTCAGCCCGCTTGCTCATCAATCCACCACCAGCGCCTGGAATACCGCCACCAATGGCTCCAAGAAGGAAGTCAGAGAACGTGCCATCTGTCAGATTGAGATCTGTGCCAACGCCTTGATTGACGCCATGGCGGGTGGCAATGGTTTCACCGACTTCCTGCGCCCCTTCCTCCAATGCGGATGCTGCAGTCCGACCAGCGACACGGGTTGCCAAACGTCCGCCTTCGAAAACGTGCGACGCCGGGTGGATAAGCTTGGCCGTGGCCGCGCCACCAAGTGCCGAAACCGGCAAGTCCCAGATGAAAGCAGACTGACCAGCGGCTTCCTTTGTTGCCGCAACGGCTTCGTCACGAGTTTTTCCGGCGGCGATCTGCTCGCGGAAATATGCCGACTCCTTTTCCAGCATGCCGGGCTGGCGCGCCATCTCGTCGATGACGTCTCGCGCCGTTTCTTCAGCTGCGCCACCGCCCTGTAGACCGCCAACAGCCATACCAGTGGTTGCACCGCCACCACTCGCCACGACGCCAGCGACGACTGGAGCCATTGAACCGAACACGTCGAGGCCGAGCGCCGTATAGCCCCGCAGGCTGGGCTTCTTGCCAAGCGTCCATGTCGACGGTTTCAAGATATCGCCGTCAGGGTTTGAATCGGCAATAGCCTCTCTGGTCGCCGCCGAAACACCGACAGGATTTTCCTGAATGTCCTGGCCGAATTTCTTCATCCAGTCCGCTGGCATCGTTAGCGGATTGCTCGGCTTGTAGTCGGTACCAAAGATCGGATTGATGATATCCGTGATTGTCGGGGAGGCGAGGGAGTTCGCCAGAGCACCAGCGCCGCGAATGGTCTGCCCAATCCCCTTGAACGTGCCGCCCACGAACATGTTTGCCATGTCGGTAATGAGCCATGGCTGTTTCTTATCGAAATCCGCCTTGAAGGAATCGTACTCCTCCTGCGTCATTTCCTTGTAGCGCCCAGGCTCCTTTGCCACGAGCTGCTGCGCCTCCGGATTGACAGCTTCGGCTTGTGTCGCGACAGGTGTGGCTTCGGTTTCTGTCTTGGGTTGTGGCTGAGCCAACCCGAACGGGTTCTGTTGCCCGGCTAGGATGCCAAGCGGATCTGAGGGCGCGAAGTCCGCACCGACTTCGATGGCTTGCCCGGACGATTTGCCAGCCGGGGATGGAGCCTTGCCTTCAGCGGCCTGCCGGAACCATTCTGGTGCACTTCCCATGCGACGCGCCGTGCGATCATGCATGAACCATTCTTTGCCACTGCCCGTCTGATCCTTCATGTCGACATGCAACATGTTTGGGGAATCGGAATATGTGCCGAACCGCTTCACGCCGCGTGCGCGCAGATCCTGAACCAGTTGCATGCGCTGTTGATCATTCATGCCGCGCAAATCGATATCTGAGGCTTCGCCTTTCGAGTGTTCGCCGGGCGATGCTTTTGCCGCCTCAACCGGGTGCTGTGCGGAACGAAAGCCCGATGTGATCGTGAAATCCATGCCCATGGCCTTCGACGTTTCGCGCAAGATGGCGTCAAAGGCAGGATTGAGTTTGTTTTGTTCAGGGTGGTTGAAACGCAGAGCGCCGCCTGCGCCTTCATATTTGGGTGCCGGTTCTTCAGGCACCAGCCGCGCCAAGCCGCGACGGGTATCGGGTTCCTTCACTTCGTTTGCCGATGGCTGATTGAGCCCAAGCACGTGCTCGATTGCCTGTGCAGCTGGAGCTTTTGTCGGCTCTCCGGAACCTGCGCCGGAATTGTAGAAGGTCTGGCCACCGATCCGCGCTACGGCGGGCATCTTGCGTGACCAATCCGGGTCTACAGTATCGTTCTTGAAATGATCAGCGCCGCCCGTTGGGTCTGGCAATGACCCATCCAGAACGCCATTGACGATCCGTTCGGCTTCGCTGCGGACCTTGGGGTCTTGCTGGGCGCGTCTGGAGCCTTCGCCGGGGTTTTCATATCCCTCGAACTGCTTGGGAGCGCGAACGACGTCTCCGATCCCCTGATAGCGCCTGGCCGAGCGATTTTTGATGACCGACGCTACGGCCGCCATGCCGTCGGGGCCTTCACCGCCGGCTTCAGCAATGACGGTGTTTACGACGTCATTGTAGTCGCGAGGGTCAAGGTTGGTCGAAGTTGGCGCTGGTGCCTGTCTGGCTTGCTGCGGTGTCTGCTGTGTTGTCGCGGGCTGCTGACCGAAACCAGTTCCACCCTTAAGCAGGCCAAGCGGATCTTCTGGTTTGTAGTTTTCATCAATCTTGATAACGGCCATGACGTGATTCCACATAAGGAGAATTGGCACGTCATGCGCCTTGATTTGGCGACTATAGATGCACTCGCCTGCTCGCGCGAGAGGGTACCGGCGGTAATATTCGGTTGATGCGTTGCAACGCTCTGGATAAGGTCAGCGACACAAGGGGGCTCAAATGGAACCGTTCAACCAGCTCAAAGAAAATCCTGAGAACTTCTATCTGAGCATCGCCGTCGTCTGCGGGCTTGGAGCGATCGGCGCCGCTATGGCATCGCTCGGCGCCCTGGCGATTGTTGCTGCTGCTGGCGCCGTTTTCTTTTGGCGAAAATCAAGCGCCAGCAAACCCTGATCACTGCGGCAAGCCGGGGCCAGGCTGTGCTTGCGAGCGCTGAACGGCATTCTGAATAGCCGGCGGCCACTGATCTTGACTGATCCCAGCATTGATAAGCGCCTGAGCGATTGCGTTCGGATTGCCGCCCTGTGCCATTCGGTCGGCTGCATCCGCGATCATCTGCTGTCGGATCAGTACGGGATCGCTGGGCGCGCGTTGCGGTGCGGGCCCGGCCTGTTGTGGCGCTTGCTGTTGCTCCACTGGCTGGCCCTGTGACGGTGCAACCGTCGCAGCTGGTTGCTGCGCAGGCGATTGACCAAGGCCGACGGGCTGCTGAGCTGGTGCCGCTTCTTGCGGCACCTGCTGTACGGGTGCAGCTTGCTGAGGTGCTTGGACTGGACGCCCTGTTTGCTGGTCCACCAGTATCTTTTGCGGCGGCGCGGGGCGGTTCGATCTACCAAGACCGGGCGCGCGGTCTGACTTCGACTGCGAATAAGCATCGGCCTTCCCCAGCGTGGCGCGGACTTTCTTGTCCTGTTCTTCCGGTGAGAGCCCCGCGAAATCGAGGTCGTTTTTCAACAGTTCGTCGTGTGCCTTGCTATACGCTTCGGCATGCACGTCCTTTCGGTCGGGGGAGTATTTCTGGTCGATCTTCTTCTTGGTGGTATAGTCTTCCAGATCCTGACTGCGTTTGGTGGCAGCGGCCCTTGCCGCGGCGTTCTGGGCAATAGCGGCGTCAGGGCTGAGCAACGTAGAAATTGCCGTACCCAATTGCCCGACTGGAATGTCCTGGCTGGTGATGTTTCCGTCGGGGTCTTTCAAGCGCACCCGGAAGCCGATCGTTTTACCGTCTTGCTGGAGATCGTCCTTGCCATCGAGGGTATACCCATGGTCGATGTATCCCTTCAACTGACCGGCCTTGATGGCGTCACCGAATGAGCCTTCAACATCACCCGTCTGTGCTTTGAAGAGCGAGCTGGCGAACAAGCGTCCGCCCTTCAGCGCATCCTCGCTGCGACCCCAATCCATCAACGCCTTCGCACCTTCAACGTCGCCCTGCTCAAGCAATGCCATTTTGCGTTTTGGCAATGCGTACTTGAGCCAGAAGTCGTCATATTGCTCTGGTTTGAATGCACCAGAGGAAACACCCTTGTCGAACTGAGCCTTCGTATCGGTCTCGATATTTTTCAGCTTTGCTCGGCTGGCGTCCGCCTCGTCGCGGAGTTTGTCTGTGCGCTTCCGATCTTCAATCTCCCTACCGAGCCCGTAACCCTTTTCAAAGCCGCCCATAAATGACCCAAGGCCGATTCCCAAGCTGCTCATTATGCTGCTGCTCCCAATCCCACGGACATCTGACGACGCGGCACAATCTGGGCCGCTTTCTTCTGGCCTAGACCAACGGCGTTGGCGACCTTGTCGATCTTCTTACTGAGATCCTGCACGGCTGCCATTGTGACGCCGATCGCATCAACAGCGTTGATAGTCTTTCCATCACCCTTGCCCGTTGCCTTCGCAAAATCCTGAGCATAAGTGCCGATATGGCGACCTTTATCGCCCTCGCCCGGCTTGTATGACCACTCCTCGATAGGCATCGCATTTACTGCGTCAAGTCCAGCTCCATCATCGACTGGCGACTTGTCCTCTTTCGCATTTTCATCCGACTTCATGATCAGACCGGTGATGCCACCAAGGAACGTACCGAAACCACCGGCGCTGGCCGCATTGGCCGCCTGTTGCGCTTTCCAAGCCTCGACTTGAGTACCATATTGCGCGTTGAGGGCGTTGGCCTGACCTCCGTATCCCGCCATCTGGCCTTGAAAACCAGAATTCATGACGTTACCAGCCGCCATCTGTTGAGCGTTGGCCTGGCCGGTCAATCCCACCGCACTTGATCCAGCGGTGAGTCCCAACGCTGCGGCCTGCGCAGACTGCGCAGGCAATCCGCGGCCGAGATTGGCAACATCGGCTTTCAGCGCGAGGCCCTTATCGCGAACCGATTGGCGCGCCCCATTCTGGGCAGCTGATGAAGCCAATGCGGTCCCCAGCTCGCCAGCCCTGTCGATGCCGGCGTATCGGCCCGACGTTGGGCTCAATCCCATCGATGCGGCATTGCGATCCGCTTGCGCCCTGGCATCGGCGCTCGCCGACGCGACATCGGCTTTGGCCGTGGCCGCTGCTTCCGCCTGCTTTTCGGGGCTGTCGTAGTTCGTCGCTTCTTTGATGAACTGATCTTCAACCGGCTTGTAGACCGTATCGTATCGCTCTCGATCTTTCCGGGCATTGGCGGCCTGCTCGGTCGCCACCCCCAGCTGCTGATCCGTCACCTTCTTGGTGATGGCATCAAGATCCTTCTGCCTCTCCGTCGAGACCGCAAAGGACTCTCGCGCGAAGTTAAGCCAATCCTGACCGGTTTGCGCCTGCGCGAGCGCGGCTTTGCCGATCTGTGGATCTGGACTAGGAGCGGATGAACTGCCTTTTCCCATGGTGCGTTCCTAAAGTGAGGAACTGCACTTCATGCGCAGTGATGGATTTTTATATCTCGCCCGACGTCAAAATGCCAGTGGCAACCAGCGACAGTCACGACGAAGCATGCCGAACAGGATTAGATCCTCGCCGTTCGTTCCACCCTGGCGAAGCACACCTTCTTGCACCCAGCCCCCAAACCCCTCCAGGAAGCGCAACGATGCCTCATTGTCGGCCGAAATCATCGCCGTGATGCGCCTGAATTTGCACTGAATGAATGTGAAGGCACACACGCGCGTTGCAAGCTCGCGACTGAACCAGCGCCTCTTTCCGTCAGTAACGACATGGATCAGGCAATCCGAAGGTCCAAAAGTGTCAAAGATCACAGCGCCAACTATTTGCCCATCCCGCTCGCACCCCAAAGCATAGGCGTCGTCGCGGAACGTCACGTCTGGCATGATCGTCTGGGCCCAATCGATAAACCGTTCATCCTCGCCATAGATGATGTTCAAGGCCGCAGAACTCCAAGCTGTTTGAGAATGGCTTCGCCTTCGTCGGCCGATCGGATCAAGTAATAGGGAACACCTCGAGCGCGACACCACTCTTCAAAGTCGGACTGTCCTGCAGTCTGCATTCCGGTTTTGGACTTGGCTTCTATCGCTGCCGATCCGCTGTCCCATAGGATCACATAATCCGCAAAACCCGTGATCATACCGAGGGCCTTTGCTATCGAATACCGAATGCGAGCATTCTTGGTGCCGCCGGCAAGTTCGTTGCTGACGTGGGACCAGACGGCCGTCAATTTGCCTTCCAGCGTCCAGGCACGCAAGCGATTGGCAAATTCAATTGCGATCAGGTCTTCCGGCCCGAGCTTGAGCGTGCTTCCCAGCTTCGTCCACGCCATCAATCGAAGCAAAGTTGCGGCCTTCAAGGTTGTAGCCTCTCCAGCAACGCAGATTGAAGTGCTATGATCGCCTGAAACACGACCTGAAGGTCGGACACCAGCGCGTCGTATTCGGCCTTGGTTGGCGTTGTTCCATTGGCCTTTGCCGATTTCATAGTCGTTACCATCGAAATCAACCCGTCGAGGTCGCCGATCCGGACGGCCGCGCCGGTTCTCTCCGGCGATCTTGTACCGGCGAGGATCTCGACTTTTTCTTTCAGCTGCTCGAGCGAATAGTTTGTCATGCTGTTTGCTGAATGTCCGCTACGGTTTTACCCATCACGATCTGAGTGATTTCGATATCGCCGGATACGTCGATCTCCCACGTGCGGGCCTTGAACCCGGGGGGAAGGCGGCAGACCTTGTTCGTTCGCGAGACCTGGGCAACCTTTTTGCCATCGGCGAAAACGCCAACGTTGATCGTGCCATACTGTCTTGGCAGTATTTCAAGGATATCCCCGGCTACCGCCACGGAGTTCAACGGCAATGAGTTTACGTCGCCGCCAATTGAACCGGCCGCAATCGCCGCATTGTTTCGAGCAATCATACCAGTTCGGGCCGCTTCCTGATTTTTGAGTTCTTCGCCGGATAGCGCGCTGTCTGCATCGATGAGGATTGCTCCGAAATTCTCCGGATATGGAAGCACGAACCTCTTGGAGCGCCAGTACATCGTTTCCCGCATGCCATCGGGGCTGTCAAAGCGGTAGATGTTGTTGCTGCCGTGCTGAAGGAAGTATAGCGCGCCACTGCCAATCTCGAAAAACACGGAAGTAACCCGCGTCGAGGAACGTATCAGGAAAGGCGTGCCGGCAATGTCGATGAAGATCGAGCCGAATTGTAACGCGCCGTCGGTATCGGTTGTCTCATAGAACGCGATGTAGCGACCTGAAATTTGACCCGAAATGAAGGTCGCTGGCGAAAGGGCGAGCCAGTCATCCCGACTGAAGAGCTGCTGTGATATGAGCGAGATTGAACCATCGGCGCGGACGGCAACCAGTCCTTCGTTGGAAGGATAGACAATCGCCATTCCGAGATCCACAATTCCCCTTGCGTTGATGCAAGGCAGATTCTGTTCGATCTTTACCTGCTGCATAGAATCGGGCGTCGAGCCGGACACAAAGTAGGGCGTGCCGGTGGTCATAATGACCATGGACGAGCCGATAGCCCCAAGGCCCACCACGGGATAATCAACGGTCATCACGTACTTCTCCGGCCAAGCATGCGGTCGATACGGGACGGAGAAATAGACTTTTCGGCCAGCGAAGGCGGCCATGATGCCGTTTGGAAGGGCGATCAGCCCCTTCAGGTCGTTGGGTGGGGCATTGTAATTGATGGACGGCAGCGGTTCTTGGAATGCGTCGACAGCGACGGCATCGACAAAGTTCGCCGCGGTGGCCGGCTGCTCGGCAATGAAATAGAAGAACGTCCCGCTCTTCCCCGATTGGGAACGGTAAATGCGACGGCGATTGACCCTGGTGCCAGCCGGCGGTGCTGCGAAGCCGGAAAGGGTCATCGTCTGTCCGGGGCGCCAATCTACGGGCACGCTGGCGGGGCTTGGTTCCGATTCCTCATCGAATGATGTGACATAAGTATAAACATAGGTGCGCGTGACAATGTCTGAGGTGCTTGTTCCTGAGACTGCGGCGACCAGCGCATTGGCTGGGAATGGCACGGCGAGCGGGTAGGTCGTTGTTCCGATCATCACCTTTGGAACGCCATCGCCAGTAAAGTAAAGGCGATCCTCAGCGACCGGACCGGGCGCCGCGTCCACCACGCTTTCCCAAGCGAGCCAAGCGCCGTTCTTTCTATATATCGTTTTTGCGGTCTTGCTGGGTACTGTGTCGACTTGCACCGGTCGGCGCATGGGTGTCAGCCCGCCGTCGTCGAGCCGCGTGTTGATTGCCGCCTGTGACGCTGTGTCTGGCAACATACGCGGAATAATGCGGGGCTGCTCGCCAGAGAAACCAATCAGCTTAATTGCGGGCATGAATATACCTTCCGAACAAGGGAAAGCACATCATGCGCTGGTCAAACTCTTATATCGGAAGTTCGGGGAACCGCAAAGCTACTTGCTGCTGATCGTCTGGCAACGGCGTGAAAACGGTGCTACCTACGATTGTATTCGCCGGGGGAAGCATTCTGTTAGACGCAACACTTAAGATCACACCAGTTGAGCAAACCGCTTCAACCGGCACCATAGGATATAATCCAAACATCCATTACCTGCGTGGCCTCGCGGCACTTTCAGTGGCGTTCTTTCACGCGGCTCTTTTCCATGCTTCCGAATACGGCGTCAGCATAATGCCGATGCATGCGTTGGAGCTTTTCGGGATTTACGGCGTTGCGGTATTCTTCGCGATCTCGGGCAATCTGATGTCGACGCTCGTACAGACACAAGGACCGGTGGAATTCCTTGTGCGGCGCTGTCTGCGAATTTACCCTCTATTCATTCTGGCTACCGTCGCAATCATGGTTGCGCATCCGAAAATATGGGGTGAGTACAACCTCGCGAGCATGTCTCTCGCACCTGTCGGGGAAACAAAGTACCCGCTTGGCAAGGTCGAATGGACACTGGTTTATGAGGTCTTTTTCTACGTAGGCTTGTTCGCGGTCAGCGTGGTAGGCCTACGGCGCCACGTTGCCCTCATTGCTGGCGTCTGGGCCATCTCAATCATCCTGGCAGCGATGCTCGGCATTCAAACCTTGGGCTTCCCCACGATTGCCAATCTGCCTCTGCAAGTTGTATGCATTGGGCTTGCAGGCGGCCTTTTGATCCATCATATCAAACGTGTTGGCACCAATTCTGCCTTCGCGATTGCCGGATTGGCGTTGGTGTTGGCCTATTTTGCGCCCACCTTGGCCTACGAACAATTGGCTGCCGGAATTAGCGCAGTTTTCCTCGTCGCAGCAGTTATTCGCATTCCGGACTTTATGCCCACCATAGTGCGACCGGTGTTTAAGAAGCTCGGCGACTGGAGCTATGGCCTCTATCTGATACATATCCCGGTGCTGTTTGTCTTGTATCAGCCGGCTTTCAAGGAGCTTGGTCCGTCCTTTTTGGTAATCCGCATTGCCGCTGCTGTGGCAGGCGGTGCAGTGCTTGGACAGATCGATATGGTCATCCACAACTGGTCTCGCCGGGTGGCAACTCACGCAAAGGGTTTGCCAACCCTCTTTGCTATAACCGCGTATTTGGCTGCGTATTTCGCAATTGCGCTCGCCTATGCCTGACTTGCCGCGACCCACGAGCCGCTAACCTGATCCTGCCAGTTGGCATCCCATACCAATGGGGCAACAAGGGTCATGAGCACCATGTCCCAGGTGAACGATGTCGAATTGTTGAACTGGTTTCGGCAGGTCATTTTTTTCGCTACCGGCGTCACCTGTTCGATTGCTGCAGCAAATGGATCTAGCTTTCCCAAGCTGTCCAACCACCCGTAAAATTTGTCTGGCGACAGTGGCGAGGTCAGCGGCAGGACGGGGCGAGGTGCGATCTTGATACCGTCCCAAATCTTGCCATAGACCGTGCCGCCCGTGCCTCTGGTAAAACCAAAGTTGCTATCAATTCCCCACAGAGTGCACTCTGCAATCTGCGATTGTTCCGGATCACTTTCCATCGAAATGATCCGTCCGTCATCCATAACTGCGATGTACCAGGGGTGCGGAAACTGCTTGAAAAGTTCGTGCCATTCTACGCCATCGGCGTTGCGCAGTACCATGATCTGCTTAACCTCCCGAACCTCGGGTATTGTTTCCGTGCGGCCAGGTGTTACGAGATTGCCGTCCTGATCAAAGACGGGTGGAACGTCAGTCGTTCTTTCTGGGGAAATAACGATTGAAACCGTCTCGGTTGTTTGGACAAGTTTGCCGAAATTTTTCACAGTCAGTCTCCGTCAGTATGGGAACGCGGCAAACCAACCGCGATTCTGGATGTAGAGCTGGGGCTGACGCGAGCCGAACAGCAGGCCGAAATCACGGCTGTGTTGAACCCTTGTAAGGACGTAGCCGCTATTGTGGAGGTCGCCGAATGGCTGGCCATTTACGTTCATGTCCAGATTGATTTCGCCAGCCATGCGACTGTCGCTCACGCGGGTATTGGCCCAATCCTGTGCTCGCCGTTCAATTTGCGCGTTCGTAGCGTCAAATGCATAATACGAACCCCACGTATTCCAACGCGGCCCGTAGACGTTACCGTCGGTGTTGATGTAAGCGGCACCATTTGCGGCGGCTACAGTGCCGGGAACCACTAAATTGCCCTCTGAAAAGCTATAGGTTTTGGTGCCGCGTTTCGTGACAATCAAGAAATTGTCAGCCGCGTCGGCGTAAGTTATGGCCCGCCACGCACCGTCGGAATGCCTATACCATGTATGTGCGTTCGCGGTACTATTCAGCGCTTGAATATTGAGCGAACCGCTGTTGATCTGAAGGCTCTTTTCCGTAAAGACGTCGCCGCCGAGAAAGCTGAATGAACCGCCCTCGACCCGGTGTATTATGCCTCCGGTGCCAAGATTAGAAATTTCAGCTCCCCCATTGACACCGGCATTGCGAAAAATGCGCAGATCAAAATCCTTGAGCGGGAAACTGGCGTGGAAATCGATATACGCTGGGGAATCGGCGGTCAGCCAACTGTTCAACTCAAAATTGTTGACTGCGTTCAGATTCTTCTGAACGCTATCAGGAATTTGCGACGCCTGAAGTTTGCCGTCATCTCCGATCTGGGCAAATCGAGCCAGTGCTTGCGCTGTTGGTCGAAGGTCGACACGCGCGCCTGCCGTGAAGGCTTTGGCAGTTGTGCCTTCCTGGCCACGTGTGATCGTGATGACGGCTCCGGCGCGGGCCGTGGCCCTTACGATCTCCATATTGCCGGCACCATCAACGATTGTCAGCGGGTACCATTCGTCGACTGCAAGCGTGGGGAACTTATCGGCGTCAGCGGAGACCACGGCTAGCGTGCTAGCGGCGGCCGTGATGCTTGCCGCCAGAGTCGAAGTCGCATTGTTCGAGAATTTCACGGTCATCAGCTGCAATCCTTTATGCGAAGTCGGAAGCACGCTTCCTTTGTCCTGCCCTGCAGTGTCTTGATTTCCACGGTCACTACGCCGTTTTCACCGGCCACGCCGCCCGCGATCCAAACCTTGACGGAAGTGTCGGCAAACTCGCTTGACCGAAATGACGCAGTGGTTTGGGCTACCGTGGCCGTAAACGCACTGATGCGATCGCCGGCGGGCAACCAGCGGTCGAATAGGACGTCATAATCAAGAACATCGTCCGGAGATTTTTCGAAGCTGCCGAGGCTCATACCGATCTCCGATCTTTGGCGACCGTCAGGTTCGTGAGTTCTCTAGGAACCGTGACTTGTCTGCGGCCGCCGTGATGATCGAGGTTGCGGAGCTCCGGGCGCATTTCCATAATTCGCCGCGGCGCGGTACGACGCAAGAAGGTGTGCGAGAGCACGAGCATACCGTCGATTGCAATTGGCGAGGTGCCCTGCAAGTTGACGCGCCGAGCAGCGGTCATGAGCAAATCCACACCAAGTTCGGACACCCCTCGCGCGGCCGCGCGGCGTGCGGCATACCCAGATGCAACCATGCCAACGCTGGACACACCACCGACGCGCAAACGGAGCGAGATGCCGGCAGTGCCCACAAGAGCGATCGAAGCAGCTCCAGTCGCGGTCAAGCGGCGATTTGCTTGAATAGATCCAACCACCGAGAATTCGCAGGCTCCAGATGCCTCTTCGACAAAGCTGCCGCCGTTCAGGGGAAGCGCGTTCAATACTTCGCCGTTTATGGAGCCGCGACTGAACATCACTGCACCGTAATTTTGAGTTCGGGTGAGTGGATTACAAGTTCGTCCGTCGGGCCCACGATTTTTGATACGGTCAATGGGCCATAAACCAGCAGGTTGCCGTTTGTCAGTGCATCCCAAATCGCAAAATGGGTCGCGGTGATCGGCGCAGCGCCGTCCTGCGCGCCCCACAGCATTTCCTGAAGATTGTTTGAAGCCTTATTCGCGGCAACCGAGAAACCCGTCCCGATTGCGCCGCCGTTCGCCGGGTCCTTGCGAACGTAAGCGGGCCAGGCGGTGAGAGTGATCTCGTTTCCGCCAGCGTTGCCCGGGTCAGCGGTGTGCAAGGATACGTAGACCCGTGTCGGAGGCACAAAGGCCACACCGCGCAGAAGCAGATCGAGCAATTTGTTGGCGGCATACGTTGAAGCGGCCATGCCATAGTCTCCTAAAAATATCGACCTTTGGTGTGAAGGCGCGCCGTTTGCTGTCCCTTCGCCGCTTTCACAGCGATGGTGTCGAGTGCTGCGGTGAATTCACCGATCATCGCCAAGCCCAATTGGGGATTTGCGAATTCTTTGTTGGGAGTGGTGAGGACGCGGCCGGCCGCGCCTTTGCTGATCTCGGTCGCATGCTGATCGAGCAGAAAGGCCGGAAGCATTTCGGCGGTGCGCGAGGGAACGAGCACCAGGCGCAACTTAAGCATCCCGGTCACTTTCGGAACAACGGTTACCGTGTTCGGGCTGATCTGGGTGACCCATTTGCCCTGACCGTTGTCAGAATACGATTCCCAGTCCCGCACGTTGCTATCGAGCCAACCAGGTGTGACGGCGGTCAGCTCGATGTTGTCGAGCTTGGCGGACTCGATGCGCTCAATGCTGGCATCAGGATACGTGCAGACGCCTTCGCTCTCCGGAGACGTCACCTGAAACTGATCCCACTCACGCCACATCATGCCCCGGACACAGATCTGCTTGGCTGCATCTCGAATCCAACGGTAGGCCAAAGGCACGGGGCAACTCGGCGCATACGCCAAGACGTCCGGCAGAAACTCTTCGATATCGACCATGGACGTCATGCGGATCTCCGCGCGTTCGGCGTCGTGGCGGCCTCAACTTGGATCTTCAAACCAACGGCTGTTGCGAACTGCTGGTAGTGAGCCCCGGCCTGCGTCGGATTTCCGGTCAAATCGTCCTTGCTCAAGGCTCGGTAGAGGACATAGTCGAGCAGGGGCACGGAATACGGCTCTGGCAGGCCAACCTCACCTGCATAAGACGCGATCTCGTTTTCCGATCCGGTCGCCTTCAGCGGGTCAGGCAGGAACGATATGATCGCCTCAAGTACACCGGTGCCGTCGTTGCCTGGGTAGACGTAGAATTCGAGCGGATTGTTCTCGTCATAGACGTAGTGCAGCGCTTCCTTCTTGTACCGGGTCCGCAAGGGATCATGCCAAAAGGGGTCTTGCGCATCAAGCAGCGTGCCGAGCGTGGCCGTGATCGTGCGGCTACCTACGCGCGGAAGAACATCGGATTTGAGGTTCCGAACGATCTTCACGAGCGATAATGGAACGGCTGGTGCACTGTCGGCCGAGATGTACTGTAGGGTGCCGACGGCAAGCTTCAGCGCAATGCTCTTTGATGACGCTGAAGGCTTCGCGAGAACAATCGCGCGAACCCCTTCATTGATCCAGTCCTTGAGTTCAGACATGGGCCAGCGCACATACTCATCGTCATTGAGTATCACGCTGGCCTGTTTCATGATCTCGCGGCCGGTTGGCATCGATTACTTCTTTCCGCGACGGCGCGCAGCGCGATTGCCCGCAGGCTTGGCGGTCTTTTCGCTGAGCGGAGGAAAAGTCGTCTCTTTCGGAACAACGGGAGCCGCTGGCACCGAGCCAACCAGTTCAGCCGGCGGTACAAGCTTGGCCTTGTGTTCGGCCAAGGCCTTGTCGGCCGACGCCTGAATTGCGGCCGCGAGTGCTTTTGCTTCTTCGCTCTCTTCGGTCTGGCTATCCGAAGACGGAACCGGCGGAAGAGTAGAAGGCGCAACCGGAACCGGCGGGAAAAGCTCACTCGGCACAATGACCTGAATGCCTGGCGCTTGCGCAATAGGAGGTGCAGGAGGATTATTGTCTTCGGTGTCTTCGGTGTCTTCGGTGTCTTCGGTGTCGTCTTCGTCGACTTCGGGCTCGACCGCCGGGATTTCGTCGACTTCGCGGTAAACAGGGGAGCCAAGAAAACACGCTACATGCCGCGCATTGTGCACACGAGCGACGTAGCGCATGAAACTGTCACGCTCAAAAGCGTAATTCCGGCCGCCTACGGTGGCTTCAGCTGGACCGACTGTGCATTCGATTAGAGGCATGGGGCTCTCCTGTTGCGGTTAAGGTTGACGGCAGCTGATATCGACACCAGCTGCCGTCCTCACGTCGTGGCGTATCTCGCCCCAGCTCTACGCTACGACGGTGAGTGTGATGCCGATCACGCCTGCCTGCGGCGTGGCGGCGGCGGTTTTGATCTTGATGCCAATCGAGCGTTCGACGTTGGACGCGGCGACGCGGTACGCGCTGACAAGCGTGGGATGCGCCACGCCGCCGGTCTGCCCCAGCGCGGAAGCGGCGAAGAATTCAGCGCCACACGTGCGCGCTGGGTCCTTTGACCCCACCGCTCCGCTCATGACACCGAGATCGAACGTAATGCCGGCACCGCCGTCAACGTCGTCAGCATCGATGAAGATGTCTGCGGGGCGGGTGCCAGCTGGGATGATTACGGCTTCAAGGATGTCGTTCGCAGCGGCCGTGGCGGGCACGGTGATTGTGAAACGGGTTGTAACTGCCACACCGGCAAAGGCCGGGTAGGGCGTTGGTACAATGCCCTTGATGGCATCGCTCTGGAAAATGGTCATATCGTTCTCCAACGAATGGTGAAATTCACAAGGGGGAGGAGCCGCAGCGCGTGGCTGCGGCATCCATCAATCAGGCGGCAGCGTTCGGGTTCTTCGCGGCTGTGTCGATGGCGACTACGCCGAAGTCCTTGTCGTTGAAGCGCGTCTTCTTCACACCGAGGATCAAACCGGCCGAGATGACAGGTTCATTGCCGTGATCCTGCATTTCTTCCGTCCAGGAGAAGCGTAGGCCGCTGGAAGAGCCATAGGCAACGACACCAGCCTGACGCCCAAGGAACAGGGCGCGGCCAGCCGCGACGTTGCCGCCTGCGCCGAAATCACTGAAGCGAATGACGCTTTCATGGCTGTGAAGCACGACGTTGTTGATCATGCCAAGGCCGCCCTTGAAGATTGGGTTGTTTCGGCCTTCAGCGGTGGCGGCCGCTTTCTGAATTTCCAGCCAGCCACCGGCATCGGCGGTGCGAAGATCATGCTCCTGGAAGGGAGACATCAGCGTCACGTAGTGAGCTTCGCCGTTGATCATGACCGGCATCATGTTCGCCGTGGTCGGATCGGTCGAGCGCATCATGCGGGCGCCGACGGCGGCCTTTTCGATGACGTTGCGCGACATCTTGTCGGTTGCGGCGAGCGTGAGCTTGCTCGTGGCAACGCCGCCATAGATCAGATGCGTCGTATCGGGTGCCTGAAGTGGATTGCCGGCGTGGCCGACGTAGGTCACTTCTTCGGTGAAATCTTCGTTCATACCGCGCGCGCCCGACAGGTAGATGAAGTTCATCTCGTCGATATACTTCGCCCAATAGTCGGAGAGGCGATCCTTGCCGATCTTGCGGATATTGTGAACGGTGCGCTTACGGCTCATCTTGCCACCGGCCGACACACCATGGCGCAGCTGGTCGATGTAGACCTGATCGGAGAAGAACTTGAGGTTCTCTTCCTTGCCCTGGAGACGGTTGTCACCGGTGGTGGGCTTTTGGCGAAGCTGAACGGACAGATCGAAATCGATCGTATCGCCCGCATCCGATTCCAGATCGGTCAAACGCTGAATAACAGAGTTGTCTTCCGTGGAAACAAATTTGCGGTCGAAGTAGCTTTTCTTGGTGGTGTCGATGAAAAGTGAACCAGACCACTTCTTCTGGGCTTTTGGATCACCAAATGCGATGGTCGTAGGACCGGCCATGACGTATCTCCTGATTGAGTTAGGAGCACGTCATGCGCAATAATCAACTGATACATGGAAAACTTAGATAGCGCAACGGGAGCGGCGGGAAACAGAATGATGCAACTCAACGAGAGAGACCTTAACTTGCTGGTCTTGCGATATTTCGCGAAGACGCCGAAGGCACACAAGATGAACGTTCTCGGCAGAACCTATCAAGACGGGGCTTTAGAAACGGAACTTGGCCGACAGTTCACACCAGAGGAACGCAGTCAGGTAGCTCGGATTTTTCCAAACCTTATCAAAGATGGGCTCTTAGAACCGACATATGATGACATGGTTGATCCTGAGAATTGGCTCCGAATAACAGAGGCGGGAAGATCAGCAGAGAAACGTGGTGCGCCTGACGATTTAGATTTGATGTTAATGGAGCTGTCACCCCAACTAGCGGAACGCAGGCGTGGCGCTTGGGCTGCGGCCGCAAGCACGCTGCCGGACGCTCCAAGCCAGGCCGCCAGTTCGGCACGCGAACTTATCGATCAACTTCTGCATCACCTCGCCCCTGCGGATAAAATAAAGGCACAGCCCGATTTTGTCCCCGCACAAGGCAGTCAAAGTGGAATCTCACGCGCTATGCGGATTAAGTATGCAATGAATAACCGAAAGGGCGGTCCGTCGAAAAATGACTCGGAAATCGTAGATCGAGCAATCAAACTGATCGAGTCGCTTCAAAAAAAACTCAGTGCACTCACCCATAGTCGCGAACAATCCACCCCGCGAGAAGTCATGATTGTGCTGCCAGTAATGGAAGCAGTGCTTCAGCTGTTGCTTTATTAAAGTTGCGAACAACGAAATTTGAAGTGTTTGGTTGCTCAACAGCTCGAGCAACCAAAGCCGAATTTGAGGCCGCTCTGTCAACCAGCGGCCTGGAGCCGAGTATTGGGCGCGGACATGGGCATGTCGACGACTTTGCGCTCACCCGAGATCCCCAAGGTGAAACGCTTCGGGATGATGCCGTCGGCCAACACTGTGATGCCCTGTATCGCGGTGGCAAAGACAAGACGGACATTGCGTCCGGACTTCTCTTCCACCTTGATCACGGCGACGTCGCCAAGTTGAACGGCTTGCCCTACGCGGACAGTGAGTGAGAGCATGTAAGTCGTGCCTTTCTGTCTGGTTTAATTGGCGAACAAGTAGCGGTCGCGCTGCTCGTCCGTGAGTTTCGCCAAGGCATCCTCGAACGCCGTGCCGCCCTTGTCCTGCAGTCTGTCGAGATATGCGAACTCACTGTTGTCTTGCGTGTCAGTGATGTCCGCCGCGGGAACGCCGACGAGTGACGGTGGAAGATCGCGCTTTGGCTTCGGCGTCTGCTTCTGTGTGTCTTTTTCTTCGTCAGGCAGACCGAGAGCCTTGCGCATTTCCGTCTGCACCGCTTTGTGCGCGCGAGCCAGGATCGACGGATCAAACGGGTTGGCGGACTCGGCCTGGATGATGCGCACCTGATTGTCGAGCGCTGCGTACATCGCACCGCCTTCCTTGTATTGCGGATGTGCTTCAAAGAACTGCGGAACGGTTGAACCTGTCCACGTCTCGACCGATACGTCGCGAGATAGCTCGGCGCGCTCCAGCACCCGCTCAATCTTGCGCTGTTCAGCCTCAAGCGGTTTGGTCTGGGCCCGATATTCGGCGGCCGACAACTCGCCGTCATCGAATTTAACTGCGAGAGCGTCAATCTGCTCTTCAATGGTTTTGAGCTTTTCCGTGCTGTCGGCTGGCGCTTCGAATTTTGGAAACGCCGGCGTGGTAGGAACATCCGAGGCATCGCCGGTATGATCCAAGGCCGCCGAAATCACTTCCTTCTTCGCAGGGTCAACAACGTCTTCAACAGTGGGCGCTGGTTTCAGCGGATCGGCGCCGAGCCCGCTGGTGTCATCCTCGACGATCGGTGCGGTTTCGGTGCCGCCGGTGGTATCGTCGTCTTCAAGGTCCGTGTCCTCGTTGTCGACGTCTTCGAGCAGGCCCTCGCGTTCCTCGTCGGACAACAGTTCCATCTCTTCTGGTGAATACTTCAAGGGAGGCATATGCATAGTTCCTTTCGGGCTGGGGGAGTTAAGCTGGCATCAAGCCGGGCTGCTGAGAAAGAGCGGGTTGCGGTGGTTGGCCGTCTTGCGAGGAGGCCTGTTGAGGTGCTTCTGGAGTTAGGCCGGGTTGCGATTGCAAAGCTGCCGGCGACGGTGGTTGTGCCTGCTGTTGCTCCGCCGCTGCCTGTTCGGCCTGGCCGGTCTTGCCGACATATCCCGCTTCACTGAGGATGTGATCGGCGATGGGCGCAATCTGTGGCGTCTGAGCCGTTGTCATTCCGGCCGACAACGCCTTGATAAGCGCATCGATCTGAAGGTTCACACTCCCCGCTTTGATCTGATCGACCTGGGCATTGGACTTGGCAGCGTCGGCGGACAGTTTTTCGGCCTGCGCCAACAGGAGTTTAAGCTGGGCCATCTGCGCAACCTGCGCCGCCTTTGCCTGCTCTTCGGCGGCCTGCTGCTGCTGAATTTCTTCAGGTGTCGGCTCTTCCGCGTCGGGGTCGCGCTGATGCGTCATGGCACGGATACGCTTCACGATCTCTTCGCGGTTCGGTAGATCCATGTTTTCAACAACGAGATCGAGAATGACCATGATTACCTCCGGAGGGAATCGGGTCATGGTTTCCATCAACTGGTCTACGGCGGCCTGACGCTGCGACGCGTGCCAGTCCTCTTCGGATATGATGAAATCCGCCTTCGACCGAACAATATCGTTCTGCGGATCGCCGTTGTTGACTTCGATGTACTCGGGCGTGCCGCGTTTGTTGGTGATGCGAAAAGCCTTCTTTTCCTCAATGAACTGCTCAATGAGCGACAACTGTTTCTCGCCGCGCACCTGTGACGCAAAGAACAGATTGTCGAAGTATTTTGCGGACGCCATAGAACCTTGGTCCTGGCGCCGCTTGATCGCGATGCCGGAACTCGCATTTGTGGTTCGCCCCATCGACTCGTCAGTTACGCCGGAGGCCTGCTGGATCATGCTGATCGAGCGCGACATGAGGTCGAGCTGGTACTGCGATAGATCTCGATCGACATTGACCTCGATGTTCTTTCCGGCCTTCTTGACGATGACCGCGTCAGGACGGGCAATTTCTTCGATGTACTCGTTGATGTCGTCGACAGCACCCTCATCCATGATGGTCTTATTGGTCGACAGGATATGGAGGGCCTTGGAAGCACGCTTGTTGACGTCCTCCTGCATGTCCTTGATACGCCGAATCATGCCGTAGGGCAGGCCATCCCGGCCGCGCTTGTATGCCCAGATCGGTGTGAACGGGAACTTGTTGTGCCGGTAAGGTGACGGGCTGTGCCATAGCAAGCCCATTTCCGTGAAAAGTACCACGTGCATGCGCATTGTTGGCTTGGTGATGATCTCCGCATCGCCGCTTTCAACTGACTCGCGATGACCAGCTGAACGTGCATCGTAAACTTCGCCAGTAAACATGCCGCCCTGCAGTCTGTCCGTCGGCACGGGACGCCTGATCCATCCTTCAATGATCCGGACGCGCTTGCGCTGGTAGCCGCCGGTGACGTTGTCGCTTCGGGTGGACTGGCCGTTGCGTTCGAGCTCGAATTCCTGCTGATCCATGGCCTCGTCGCCATATTGATCAAGGCCGATAAATTCGTTGTCGTATGCTGCTGAACGGGCGAGCAGGTTCTTGCGTTTTGGGAACATCGCCTGTCCAATGTCGAGGTCAACCCATTTGGAGCGGAAGATGAAGCGTCCATCGCTCAAATCGAGTTCGGTTGCTGCGCTGTCCCAAAGGATGTTCCGCCAGCTCTCATATCTCGAGTAAATGATCTCAAGTTCGCTATCATGGTTCGCGCCGTCCTCAAGCCAGCCAATCCCGACCTTCACTGCGTCCTCGAACGCGCGAGATGTATGGAATGGTGTCCGGTTCACGTCCGACAGATACTTCATGAGCGAGGTCTTGCGCTCTGCGGGCTTGCTGTCTTCCTTGCGGCGAGGCAGGATCTTGTAATCGGTGCGCGTCTTCTTTTCCGTGCCTGTAACCCAATCGACCGATGCGGAAATGACGTTGTAGACCAGCGGCACCTGGCCGCGATCCTTCAACGTCTGGGCGTCCTCTTCGCGCCACTGAATGTTGTCGTAGAAGTCTTCTTCGACAGCCTGCGCGATGCGGTTGTCATGCTGTCGATCGATCTCACGGACGTACATGTCGAGCAGCAGCTTATGCAGCTCGGCCATCTTGCCGCTATCAAGCGCGTTGCCCGTGATTGCGCGCTCGCTGGCCTTGTCGGCCGGGATGGGGCTGTCATATGCTTTTTTGCGGACTGAACCATCCGTGGCCGAAAGATCAAACATCTTCGCGAATCTCGACTTCTTTGGTTTTGCCTGTGCGATTGTCAGTGACGGTCAGCTCCGCAACGACCTCCGAACCGCGCAGCGCGGCGTATGGAGGTATGGTGAGCAAATCGCCCAGGTGATCGTTGATGATGGTGTGGATGCGGAAGAAGTTGCGCTGGTCGTGCTCATTCATCCGGAGAGCCTGCATGAACCGCCAAGCCATGCGCGCTGCAGCCTGCGGATCTCCAACGTCTTCAGACCATATCCATGCCTTATCGAGCGAAAGTACGCACGGTATGCAGTGCTCGCCGCCTTCGTCGCCGGTACGGATAAGGATGAGGCAGGGCCGATGTCGACCTTCTAATTCAACCCATGACCCGATGACGAAGATGTCACCGTGGGTCTGGGTGAAATGGCGCAACGATAGATCGATCACGCTGGTCATTGCGCTATACTCCTCGATTGGGGCGAGGAATGTGCATCGTTGCGCAGTGTGACGATTCTACCGCCTGTGTAAACATCGTATTCTCTGGCAATGCGAACGGCCTGCTCGGCGCCGGCACCGGCGGCCATGGCTCCCATTGCGATCTTTGCACCCGTTCCGATGGCGGTGAATGGTGCTTCAAGTAGGACGAGCTGGCGGCCGCCGGTCCAAAGTAGCAATCGCCCGAGCCTGGTAATGATCAATCCATCTGCGCCGTCACACACTGGCGCGAAGTCGAGCCTGTCTGTTGCCGGCGCCGGGTCGAACAATTCCAGCCACGCCAGAAATTCAAGTGTGCTTTCCAGTCTCCCCACGGCACCGCCGATTGCACCATGTTTTGATTTGATCAGCTTCGAGACTGATCCCCAATTGGTGTCATTTCCGCTGAGCATGCTGTCAGCTGCGAGCACGCCTTCTCGATACGCGATGGTTGTCACGCTGCCATTCCACTTCTGTTTCTGCGTTTTGGTGTTGATGTTCCGGCCATGATCGCCGCGAATTCATGTGCGATCTGGGCCTTCTGGCGGATCGCGTCGGTAGCGTGATCGTGGCCGTTCGAGGCCACGTCCTCGCTCCAGATCGACATGCGGTTGTTCCAGACCTTCGAGTATCCGTCCATGTGGCGGATGCCTGGCGCGCAGTGCACTTCGTCGATGCGATAGTTCGCCATGTCGGCCCGCAACAAATCGATACCTGTGGTCAAGTGAGCGACGCGTGGCACGATCTCGATGTTGCGAAGTCCAAGTTCGTAGAGGATGTCATGCGGGGTCTTGATCGTCTCCGCACCGTCGATCTTTGTGTTTCCGTCGTGTGGGAGGAAATGCCTACCCCAGACAAACCCTTCTTCGCTCTGGATTTCGTTCATCTGCTTGACGACGGTGTTGTACGGCTCTCCTGTGGCCTCGACGTACCGGACAAAATGGTCCCACGGGCCGACGCGCTGGTGAAACCAGACAACCTTGTTGTCACGCAGATCCCAGAAGGTGTTGACGGGGATGCCAAGCGCAACCGGCACACGGCAAATGCGATTTTGCCGGCGCGCCATAGCCATTTGCTCGGATAACCACAAACCTTCGCTCGATACCGTGAAGGCTTCCTTCAGCGTGGACGGATACTGCCGCCACATCTTTTCATTGCTACCGCCGAAGGTGTTGTCACGAGTTGCCACGTACCAGGCGCGCTTGCGCAGACTGATTTCACGTCCGATCTCGCCTTCGATGCGGTAGAAATAGGCGTTATCTTTCGACGAAATGATAACGTTGTCTGGATCGGTTTCGTATTCGTCAGCATCCCACCACGATGCAAAGTGCAGGCGGTAGTCCATGGGCGAGAGATTGCGCCCGAGCTGTTCTGTCGCTTCAGCCGTGCGCACCATGTCGGAGAATATTCCGAATGGGCTTTCGACGGTGGACTCGATGACGATAACGCCATACTGGCCGACTGATGGCAAAGCGCCTTCTTGGATTTCCGTAGCGTGTATTGGGTTTTCGGCGCAAATCTTGCCGAATTCTGACACATGCAGATATTGCAGTGTGCCGCCGCGCGTCGATGTCGCGACGATGATGTTCGACCCGCTCTGCCACGCCATTTCGTGGCGATTGTCGTACTTCAGGGGGAACATTGCGCGCACGATCGCTGGCAGTCGGTCCCATGCGAACTTGATCTTCTTGGCAAAGATTTGGAGTGCGGTTGTATCGTCCTGGGCGATGATGGCCGCTGCGGTATTCGGATTGAATATGCAGGCGTCGAGGATCATCAGCTGTACCACGGTGCTGAAGCCGCGCTGTCGGGCCTTTGGAATGACGTTCCGGTACCAGATATTGTTGAGGAACCGTTCTTGCTCGGGCCACGGTACGAACTTGACCGGATTTCCGTCCTTGTCTGACACCCAATAGAGATTGCGCAGCCGCCAGTGAGGATCACTGAGGTTTGCTATCATCTCTTTCGGCGTCATTTGGGAGAGATCGGTTGTCAGCACCAGCGCTACCCTCGCGGCTTAATGCTGTTGCCGGCGATCTGCTCCATCAGCTGCATGAGCGGATCACTGAGGTCTACATCGACCTTGTCCTTGAACGCTTGGACCTTCGTGTGACGGCCAAGCAGCTCACGGCGCTTCATCCGGTCCCAATTGAACTTGACCTTCTGGACCTCGCCGATAAGCGTTCGGTCTTTGCCGAAACCCTCGTAGATCAGCTCGGTGTCGATCTGGGCGACGATGCCCGAACAGAAGAGGTCCGGCCATTCGAGCACGTTCTTGATTGAGCCGTCCTCGTTGTAGATGGCCTTGATGTTCGCGTGCTCTTCCTCTTCGACCAGTTTGTTGAGCAGCCGATCAGAGTCGAATTCAATGCGTTGGATGCGCGCTTGGAATGCGGCGGCAATTTCGGACTGAACCTTAACATTGCTTAACAAGCGCGATCCCTGCTGCGCGGCGGTCTTCGCGCTGTATCCAGCGCGGATCGCCGCCTGCGTCGCATTCAAGTCGACGAGGTATTCAACAACAAAAAGCTCTTGTTGCGCCGTCAATGGATGGACTGCAACCTTGCTCTGCTTGCGAGGCTTATGCGCTGTCTTCACGCCAACACCACCGTCAATTCATACCGACGCGCTTGCGCATCCGGCGTACGGCCAATCGACCAAGCGCGGTGAGTTCCAGCTCGCCTGACAGGGAATGGCCCGTAGCGCGCAAATCACCTGCCAGCAGGCCATTCGCCAAGGCGTCCTTCGTGGGAGAGGGCGCAGACGCTATCACCAGATGGTGCATGATGGGCTGCGCGAGATCCTCGTTGCTCCAAGTGAACAGCAAATTGGCGACGATATCGACGCGGAACCGTTCGATTATCTTCAGCGCTTGTCGGTCGGGGCCCATCAAACCATCCCCAATGCGTTGCAGTACAGTTCGAGGATGGCTTCCTCTTCCTTGCGCTCGTTGGCATCTTTTTTGCGAAGGCGGACGATTACGCGGATGATCTTGGTGTCATAGCCACGTCCCTTGGCCTCCCCCATGATTTCCTTGATGTCATCCTGCAGCGTCACCTTCTCTTCTTCGAGGCGTTCGATGCGCTCGATGAACTGGCGCAATTCCGCCGCGGCGACTGCCTCAACGCGGGTTTCACCAGTTTCATCGGCATCAAACATTTCGACGTTGCCGCGCTGCGCCAGCGGAACCTCGCCGCCACTCGGCCGCGCGGGAGCTACATTGACGTGGATATTAAGCGGAACAGTGCCGGTCATCCAAGGGCCTTCTCGATGCGGGACAACTGGTCCGCAATCCTGACGAGATGATCGCGGGGAAGTTCTATTGGCATGACAGTTTCCTTCTTCAGCTAGACGTGGGTGGAAAGTTGTTCTGGCAGGGGCGTGTAACCGACGGGCCAGCGTGTTTTGACTGACAGGACCTTGCTTTCGCTCGCGATCTCCGCAACGCGGTCTCCGTTTCGGTCACGGATATCGTTTATCCAAGTGCGCCACTCCGGGCGTTCTGGTGTGATCTCGAAATTGCCATGGCGATTAAGGGGTGGCGCTCCCTCAAACTCTCGAAAGCCCTTTTGCTTAAGGTACGGAATCATCCGGTAGGGAGAGGAACGCAGCACGTGCATGTTGCGGTAGGCATCAGCGTGTTTGATCGCCGAAACCTGGTCGTGGTCTCGTAGCTTTCCGAACAGTGTTTCAGCCAGGCGTCGGTTGTCCGGCCGTTCTCGAGCTGGCCAAGCATCCCAGAGGTCGACAAACCTTGACCCTGCTAGCCGCTCTGGGGGTAGGGGGGAAGAATGGGTATTTGTTATTTTCTTAGTATTTATTATAGCGTCCGTGTTTACCGGATACGGCTCATCCGTATCCGGTAAACACGGAACTGGATTGACCACTTCCGGATATTCAGTACGTGGCGCGGCCACTTCCGCATTTTCAGGAAGTGGTAGATTTCCGGGGATGGCGTTGTCGTAAACGACATAATTGTGGGAGGCGAATGTGCCGGGCGCCGTCCTCTTTTTCTCAATTTCGATGTATCCGGCCACCTTCAATTCATCGAGCAATTTATACGCGAGGTCCCGACCAATGCCGCCAGAAGACCGGATATCGCTGATCTTGACCTGCCAATTGTTCGGCTTGGCAAGCAGGTAAACCAGAAGGCCGCGTGCAGCGAAGGATAAGCGGTTATCCTCTGCAACTGCGTTTGGTATGATCGCAAACTTGTCGGATCGCTGACGAGTAATAATGGTCAATCCGCGCCCTCCGGCTCTGCTTGTCGAGCTGAAGGCCGCCGCTTCTGACGCCGGTTCAATTCGTTGGTAATCTTGTGATGTTCTCGGCGAGACTTAAGCTGGAGCTTGCGTCTGGGTACCCGTCTGCCGTGGGGTTCCGCCACCGTGACCACGACGCCGGTCGCCGGCGTGACAATCACGCGGAATGAACGCGTTGAAACTGTCGTCATTCCCGCCAGGCAAGCGGTGATCACCGCCGGGCAAAGTATAATCGTTTTGATGTCATCCATCGTTTTGGAGACAGCGTCGCAATGAGCGAGTGCAATAGCTTTATGAGAAGCCCCTGCTGGGGTGCTGACTACCACTCCGAGGATGCGTTGAATGTATCGTGTTACCGCGTGATAGGTGACGCGAAACTTGTGCTTCTCGATTGCTATCGGGGCCGGTTGCATCGCGGCCCCCCTTTGCGGTCATATGAAATGTATCCTTCGACAGCAACCTGGGCGATCCAGTCGCTGGCAACGCTTGTTGTCGTATACTCGGTGGGAAATTTTCCCGAACTTGCTCGCACCCTGGGGGACGGCGGTGATCCGGCTGTTGATGCTTGGTCAGTGTGCTTGGCCATCGACACCCTCGACCATTCCCCAAAGCGACGGCGATGCGCTGCAGTTGCGTGCTTCAAGTGCAGTCTTCATCAGCAAATAGAAGCGGGGAGGCATAAGCCCACGATTACGCCACTGCCAGACAGCTTGTGACGTGGGGACGCCTGTGATCCGCGACACGGCGGTATTGCCGCCGAGCTCGTTGATCACAGCGTCGACGGATTCGAGAACTTGAATGGTGGACACGCTGCCCCGCTTGAAAGGATTAGATTCCCTGCGGACGTTATTAAACAAATAGTTTAAAAACAAGATTGAAAAAATTGTTTATAGCAAAGCGAGCGAAAATGTAACATATTGTTTAAATGTTCGATTACGAAACCGGTACTGCAAAAGAGGCCATGGCGCAGCGGATCATTGCGATCCGGAAGGCCAAGAAATGGTCGGCCACATTTATGGCTCAGGCGGTGGGGGCAACCCCGCAGCGCTGGTATATGTATGAAAAGGGGCGCAGCACGCCTCCTACGGAAGTTCTGGCCAAAATCAAGCAACTCACGGGCGCGACGGCCGACTTCATTCTCTTTGGTGATACGTCCGGCATGCCGTTCGAGCTAATGAACTTGATAGGAAATCAGGTGTCTGTAGCAGAAGTTGGCGTCAAGCGCGCTTAATCCTCTGTCTCGCCAATGGCATCCTTGAGAAGTCGAATTGCACTGCGTGCACCATTTACCATGGACGGAGCGTCGGGCTGTCCACTGTCGTTTTGCGCGGTGCGTGCGCTGTTTGGATCTGAGCGCTCGATGAAGTCTTGATAGGCGTCGCGCATCAGGTTCAGAACCATCAAAGCGTCCTGGGCATTGTCAGGGAGTTGGCCGACAAGCTGCATGGCATGTTGCCACAGCTCGAACTCCCTTGCTCGCCTTTCTGCCTCCGAATTTCCCACGCTACCACCCTTCACCGAATCAACTGCTTTCAACAAATGCGTATTGATCGTTCAAATTATAATTAAACTTTTTGTTTAAAGATAGATTGCGATTTAAACAATTTGTATATACGATCCCTGACAGTGAATGGTTCGGCCCTGCGTCGACCGCGCAAGGAACGGGGGTAACTGCAATGGCGATATTTCAATGTGAGGCGCGTGGTAGTGTTGAGCACCTGCTGTTGCAGCCTGAAAGCTGCAGTCTGTGCTCGGTGTCCTATCCCACGCTGATCTGTGGCGAGATTGTTCAGTCTCATGACGAATATGACTCGGCAATTTGGCACGAGCGGCTTGCCGGTGACGACAGACGCAAGAAGGGGCGCATCAACGAAACATTCGGTGCTGTCTATAATCGATCCATTGCGGCACTGCCCGAAGTGCCCGCAAGACTGTTGAGCTTGGGTCTGCTCGTTGTCTTTTCGCTATTCATATTGGCGGCCCTTCCCGACGGGATGTCTCAGTGCCTGGAAAAGCACGGTTTCGATGCGTGCCACACCACGCTTTACCGCTGATGGAGGGAAAGATGGATCAATCGATCTTTGCTCCGCAGCTGGCTTTCGTCGAACCGGTAGTCACGGTGAACATCAACGATGCGCTTGCGCTCCGGTCGAACAGGCACACAGAGTTGCCAATTGTCGATTCTACCGGCGAATACACGGCTGACAAGCGATTTGACGAACTATTTCAAGTGTTATTGTCCCTTGATACCGTCCAAGAGCGCTTAAATCACGTCGAAAACCTGCTTTTCACTACAAACCACTTTCCGAACGCAGCAGAGATCAACGATCCGTTCCCGACGTTTCTGCGTCGCATCTGGTTAGAAATCTTCAACGAAGAGTACGGCCCGAGCTATCAGGTCAAACGCGAATAGTCCGGTTCCCCCGCCGGACTTGGGCTCGGCGGGATGGGAAAGTCCCTCTCCCGCGTACCCGTCGAGCCACCCCCTCAATTATCTCGAATGTGCAATCATGGACGATCAGACCTTCCCAACACCAGACCAGATCGCGTTGGCGATTGTGACCGCATGCCGGTGCACCGGTGAGAACCCATTGATGATCACTGCCCCCAACACGCTGCGAGCGCGGCACTTCGCACTCGAAGCGTTGACAATCGTGTTTCCCAGCGCCCGCAAGATCGGTCTGTCGATGTGCCTGGGATACCCGAAGCCGAAGGCCGGATCAGCACACGTAATCCTCTCGAAGAAAACACCGTGGTGGCGCGACGAAATCACCGACGAAGTGATCGGAGTCCTCGTGGCCGAACAATATGGAGATCAAGCAGAATGAAACTCTTCGCAATAAATCGAAACACTCCGCACGAAGCGCCGCAACCAGCTGCGCTCGGCGTCGACTATATCAAAAACGGCGAGATTTCGCTCGCACGCGAGGACGTCACGCGATTGAAAAGTCACGAGGACGCAGCGCAGGGCGAGTTGACCACCGCAACACACAAGTTGGCCCGGCTACGCGCAATCGAAACCGATCTTTTGAGCCAGCAGAGTGCAGCCGAGGCCAAGCTTGACATGGTGTCCCGCTTGCGTCGGGCCAAGGAGCGCTTGTTGTTCGAACTCGAACAGGATGGCGGCCTCTAGCGCATGTTCTTACCGCTTCCCCCAGGTCCATTTGATTTGATCATCGCTGATCCAAATCACAAGTTCGACGCCTATTCCGACAAGGGTCTGGGCCGGGCGCCGGAGCGTCACTATGCGACGTCAAAACTTGCAGCGATTTGCAGCATACCTGTGCGAGAAGTGGCCGCGAAAAACTGTCACTTGATGCTTTGGATGACCGGTCCGCACCTTGTACGGGGCGACCACATCCACATCATGCAGTCGTGGGGCTTTGAACCTTCGTCTATGGCGTTCGTCTGGATTAAGCTGAAGAAGAGTTCCGCCAGCGAAATGCGCCCACTCGGATCTGTGAGTGTCAAAGACTTCGTAATGGGTATGGGGCACACAACCCGGCAGAATGCCGAGTACGTAATCCTTGGTCGTCGCGGTAGGCCCCGCCGTTTCAGCAAATCAATTCACCAGCTCATTGTCGAACCGCGTCGCGAACACAGCCGCAAGCCGGAAGGTTTCTACACGGCCGCGCGAGAGTATGCCGGGCGGGGCAAGGCAGTGCTTGAAATGTTCACTCGTACCCAGCGCCCCGGAATTGTTCCGTGGGGCGATCAAATCGACAAATTCAACCTAGCGGCTTGACCACAAGAAAGGACAGCGACATGACGTTGCAAACCGAATCCACAACTATCGCGCTTGACTACCTGCATTTCGGGCATGAAGCGGTACCACCCATCAACGCGCGGCTTTCCGATCGGGACAGCGAGATCGCGGAGTTCGCGAAGTCAATCGAGTCCCACGGCCTTATCCATCCGCTTCTGGTGAAGAAGATCGGCGGTGTTTACTTCGTTGCAGACGGCAATCGCCGCCTGGCTGCGCTTCAGCATCTTGCCGGTCAAAAATCCATTTCGAAGGAAGAGCCGATCAAGTGTGAAGTTGATGAAAGCGACAGTGACGCCGCGGAGTTGTCACTCGCCGCAAATGTTATGCGCAAGGATCTACATCCGGCAGACATGTACGTCGCGTTCAAGGATCTCGCCCAGCGCAATCTCAACGAAGTACAAATCGCCAATCGCTTTGGCGTGGAGCCGGCGCGCGTAACGAAATTTCTCGCCCTTGGAAATATTGCCCCCGTGGTCCTTGACGCATGGCGCAAAGATGAACTTGGCACCCGGCCTGTTGAGACTATCCGCGCTTTTACCATGGGGCAAACGCAAGAGGATCAGATCCGTGTGTTTGAACAGTTGAAAAAGTCCGATGATCTGAACCCTTGGGCTGTGGGCAAAGCATTCGGGGCCGGTGACCATGCCACCCAAAAAGCGATGAGGATATGTGGGGTTGAGGCGTACCAAGCTGCGGGCGGTGGCATCGTCGTAGATCTATTCGGCGACAACCATGCAATCAGCGATCCACAGCTGGTGCAGCGGCTCGCCCAGGAGGCTCTGGTTGCCAAGCAAGAGGCCCTGCTCGACGACGGTTGGGCTTGGGTCAATTTTGCGGACAACATGCCCTACAGCTGGAACTATGCATGGGAGAGGTTGAAAGCCGGTAAGAAGAACACGTTCACCTCAGAGCAGAAAACTCAATCGGGCTGTGTCATTACCATTTCGCACAACGGCGACGTGTCAGTCTCCCATGGAGTAGTGAAGCCGTCTAAAGGGGCGGCAGGGACCAGCGGCGAACCGGCCGAGAAGAAGCCCGCCGCAATATCCGACTCGCTCATGTACCGCCTGTCAGCCAGCGCAACGGAAGCGATACGTGATGCAATCGTGCTGGAACCACGGATCGGATTCATCGCTCTCCTTGCGGGTTTCATGGCCGACGACTACGGGATAAAGCCTGTGAAAGTTAGCCACCAAGGAATGCAAAAGAACGGTGGCGAAAGGGGCGAGACAAGCTTCAGTGCCGCGTTCGAAAGGCTTTCGGGGATGTCTGATTCAGATCTATTTGAATGCGCTGCGGCTGTTGCCGCGTCTGCTCTGGATATCAGAAGCCAAAGCAGCAACAGCATGCCTTTCAAGGAGCACAACGGCACTCTGGCAGCGGAGTTGGATGCTGGGAACACCTATGTTGCTCTGCGCCAGCGCTTCGATGCTGAGGACTACTTCAAATCCGTTTCCAAAGAATTCCTGCTGAAGGCCATTGCAGAGGCGATCAACGATGATGAGGCCCGCAAGGCAGCATCACTGAAGAAACCCGAGCTGGTGGCCTTTGCCCTGGCCAATGTGCCCGACACAGGCTGGCTTCCAATCGAACTCCGCACTTCTCACTATCCCGGCCCAGGGGCTCAGTGATGGCGGACAGCTTCTTCACCACACGCAATGTGTACGACCTGCAAGTGCATCACTTAGATCACGTGCATGCCGAAATGCTGCTCGATGCCGTCGCACGGCGGATATCGACCCTCCATGGTCCAATGGGCGCGGCAATCCGCACTCAGCGCGTTGCAGATATTTGCGCCGTTGCTCACGTCTTGCCTATTGATCACTGGAAAGCGTCAAACCTGCCACTTCCAGAACAAGAGCAACCAGCGCGCGCGGAAGCGACAAAACCCAAACCAGCGCACCAGCGCTTGTGGTCAAAAATGGTCGCGAATGCAGACGGGGCCATTTTTTGGGGCGTCATCGGGCTTTTGGTCGGCCTCATGCTCGCAAGCTAACCGGGCTGCGCAAGTGCTTGCGCACCCTGACCAGATTATGGAACTCATGGTGAGATCGTGATGATGACAATGCGAATTGAGGACTTTGCCGACGACGTGCCGATGACACTGAAGGAGGCGTGCGAGGTGTTCTTTCGCGGCCGTATCAGTGTTTCGACACTTCGGTCGGAGCATCGTCGCGGTCGCTTGAACTTGATGCGTATAGGGCGCGCCGACTTTGTTACGCCGGCCGCAATGAGGGAGATGATGAAAACATGCCACAACCTACCAAACCACCAAGGCTCTACCTCAACAAATCAGAGCAGGTCTGGCTCATCCGCGACGGGCCGGTCACAAGACGCACTCGCTGCGGCGCACTCGATCGCGAAGGAGCTGAAAAAGCCCTCGCGGTCTACCTTGGAGAAAAGTTCAAACCTGTCGCCAGGGAAAGTGATCCTGCTCGACTCTCCATCGCGGAAGTCTTGACTGCTTATGGCCGGGAACACGCTCAAAGTCTCAAGGCGCCGGAGTCGACAGGCTATGCAATCGGGGCCCTTGCAGGATGGTGGGCAACCAAAATGCTGACCGATGTTCGCAAAGACGAATGTAAGGCTTACACGGCGTCGCGCTTACAGACAGTGAAATCCGGTACCGCCCGGCGCGAGTTGGCGATTCTTGCGGCGGCGATCAATTATTGGCATCAGACACACGGACCGTTGACGGCGGTGCCGGTCGTCACGCTGCCTGAAAAGGGGCAGGCCCGTGAGCGTTGGCTGACACGGACTGAGGCCGCATTTTTCCTTGCGGGCTCGTTGGGATGGTATCGAGTCTCGTGGTCAGATGCGCGTACCCGGCGCATCCACCATCGGTGGAAAAGATATGCCCTGGGAAACAACCCGCACTTGGCCCGATTCATCCTGCTCGGCCTTTACACCGGGTCCCGGCGCGGCGCTCTCCTAGAGATGCAGTGGATGGCCAATCTCACAGGCGGCTGGGTCGATATCGAACGTGGTGTGATGCACCGCCGGTCTTCAGCGGAGCAGATCACAAAGAAGCGAAAACCACCCACGCGACTCGGCCGGCGCATCCTTTCCCATCTAAAAATCTGGCGCCGTAAGGATGCTCGGGAACGAGACAGGGAGATTGACGAGTTGAACCGCGAATCACATCGTTGTCTCAACATTATATCTTGGCGTGGCAGCCAGGTAGCGTCAGTCCGGACCGCGTGGGACGCTGCCCGCGAACTCGCGTGGCTGGGCGAAGATGTCACACCGCATACACTCAGGCACACCCGCGCCACGTGGGTAATGCAGGCTGGCATCGATATTTGGGAAGCGGCCGGGTCGCTCGGTATGTCCGTAAAAACACTGGAAGACGTGTATGGGCATCATCACCCAGATTGGCAGAAACGCGTGGCCGAGGTTTGAGCATGATTTCAAGAATGAAAATGGCAACCGGCGAAAAAGCTGTGCGCAACTGGATAGACGGTTTCAATTGAGAAAAGGCGTAGTTGTACGGAAACTGTACAACTCCAATCACAAAGGCACATTGATGTTACCTAAGTCATTGAAAAACTGGTGCTGCGAGCGAGGATTGAACTCGCGACCTCTCCATTACCAATGGAGTGCTCTACCACTGAGCTACCGCAGCTGATTTGCGAACGCGGCGGACTTCTGCCATATCATTGCTCAAATCGCAAGCAAGCAATTGTAATCTCTTGGGCAAAATATCAGTATTTGCCAAAAGCCCTGTATTTACGTGGATAAAAGCCGCGTTGGGGCGCACGGATTTTGAAAGATAACTTATGACATCGCCGTCTTCGAAAAACCCGAATTCCGAGCAAACAAGCCGTGAGAAGCGGCGTTCAGAACAATTGCGGGCGAATCTGGCACGCCGAAAACAGCAAATACGTTCCCGGCGCTCCGGGGCTGCAGATGATCGGGACGAGGGAATCACCGCCGCAGAACAGACATCCTCCGATACCCCGTCTTCGGAATCTTGACCGGTCGCGCTGCGATCGAAGCATTTCTTGAACCATTCTCTGCGATGGTTTAGATCAACCGGCTCTGCAAAGGGTCTCAACGACAGGACGGGTCTATCCCCGCGAAAGTGACACATTATGGATCGTATCAAGATTGTTGGCGGTAATAAGCTCAATGGCATCATCCCGATTTCCGGTGCCAAGAATGCGGCCCTGCCGTTGATGATCGCGTCTCTGCTGACGGATGATACGCTGACGCTCGAAAACGTGCCGCATCTGGCCGATGTGGAGCAGCTGATCCGCATTCTCGGCAATCATGGCGTCGATTACTCGGTCAATGGCCGCCGCGAACGCCAGGACGGCGCCTATTCCCGCACGATCCACTTCACTGCCCGCAATATTGTCGATACGACCGCCCCCTACGAACTCGTGTCCAAGATGCGCGCCAGTTTCTGGGTCATTGGGCCGCTTCTGGCACGCATGGGCGTTGCGACCGTATCGCTGCCGGGTGGCTGCGCCATCGGCACGCGTCCGGTCGATCTGTTCATCGACGGTCTGCGGGCGCTCGGCGCCGACATCGACATTGAAAACGGTTACGTCAAGGCCAGCGCCAAGGGCGGCCTCGTCGGCACGCGCTTCACCTTCCCGAAAGTATCGGTCGGCGCCACCCATGTGCTGATGATGGCCGCGACCCTGGCCAAGGGCGAAACCGTCATCGAGAATGCCGCACAGGAACCCGAAGTCGTCAATCTCGCCGATTGCCTCAATGCAATGGGCGCCCGCGTCAGCGGTGCAGGCACGCCGACCATCACCATCGAGGGCGTGACCAGCCTCTCCGGTGCGCGGGTTCGCGTCATTCCCGACCGCATTGAAACCGGCACCTACGCCACGGCCGTTGCCATGACGGGTGGTGACGTGATCCTCGAAGGCGCCGATGCCAGCCTCCTCAGCGCGGCACTGGAGACGCTCGGACAGGCCGGTGCGGAAATTTCCGAAACAAATTCCGGTCTGCGTGTTGTGCGCAACGGCCATGGCATCATGCCGGTCGATGTGACCACCCAGCCGTTCCCGGGTTTCCCGACCGATCTGCAGGCACAGTTCATGGGCCTGATGACCAAGGCCAAAGGCACGTCCCACATCACCGAAACCATTTTCGAGAACCGCTTCATGCACGTGCAGGAACTGGCGCGCCTTGGGGCGAAAATCTCGCTTTCGGGGCAAACGGCCAAGATCGAAGGCGTGGAACGTTTGAAGGGCGCGCCGGTCATGGCGACGGATTTGCGCGCATCGGTTTCGCTCGTTATTGCCGGTCTGGCCGCCGAAGGCGAAACGACGGTCAACCGCGTTTATCACCTTGATCGCGGCTTCGAGCGTCTGGAAGAAAAACTGTCCCGTTGCGGTGCGGTTGTCGAGCGTATCAGCGACTGATTCCCGGCTGTTTTTACTGCTGGTGCACTTTCTCCTGACAGCAGAATTCCATTTGCCTGAACTTTCCTCTAACAGGGAAGGGAGCATGGCGTGTTTCGCGCGCCGTGGTCCTGAAAAGTTATGCAAAGGGTAGACATGGACACTCTCAAACTCATCGCGCTTGATGAGGAAGATCTGCAAATCCTTTCTGCGCATCTGCAGGATTCGGTGCTGAAAATAGCCGATATCGATTATCTGCCAGCCGAAAGCCGTCTGGTTCTGGCCGTCAACCGGTTTGTCTGGGAATTGGCCGCCGATGGCAAGCGCCACCGCAGTTTTGAACGCCGGCGCACGGCGCTGCATTTCGCCCGGGTGAAAAGCCTCAAGGCAACCGGTATCGACCGCCGTTTCAAGGACGACGTGCTTTCCCTGCTGGCGATCCGCTTCATTGTTGGCGACGCGCCTTCAGGCGTGATCGAGCTGACATTTGCTGCCAACAGGGCGTTGCGGCTCGAGGTGGAAGCCATCGAGGCCCAGCTGACCGATCTCGGCCCCGCATGGGAAACCGATTTCAAGCCGGAACACGAAGCCTGACGGGCAAGAGGAGCAGTTATTGTGGTTTTGGTGTTGAGGCAGTCCGATCCTGATTTTGAATCCCGGTTTTCCGCGTTTCTTCTGACCAAGCGCGAAGTATCGGAGGATGTGGATCGCGTGGTTGCCGATATTATTCATCGGGTTCGCACCGAAGGCGATGCGGCGCTTATCGACTATTCGCAGCGGTTTGACCGTATCGACCTTGTGCAGCACGGCATTGCTATCACACCAGCCGAAATCGATGCGGCGATGGCAGCAGCGCCGCTGGAAACCGTCGAGGCGCTCAAGCTCGCCCGTAACCGCATTCATTCCCACCACCAGCGACAGATGCCGCAGGACGACCGCTACACCGATGCACTGGGTGTGGAACTCGGGTCGCGCTGGACGGCGGTGGAATCGGTCGGGCTTTACGTGCCGGGCGGCACGGCGAGTTATCCGAGCTCGGTCCTCATGAACGCTGTCCCGGCCCAGGTTGCCGGCGTCGAGCGCATCGTCATGGTTGTGCCGTCTCCGGACGGAAAGCTTAATCCGCTGGTTCTCGTGGCCGCACGCCTTGCCGGCGTTTCCGAGATTTACCGGGTGGGCGGTGCACAGGCAATCGCCGCGCTGGCCTATGGCACGCAAACCATAGCACCGGTGTCGAAGATCGTTGGTCCGGGCAATGCCTATGTGGCCGCTGCCAAGCGCCGCGTTTTCGGCACGGTCGGCATCGATATGATCGCAGGTCCGTCGGAGGTCCTCATTCTGGCCGACAGCGACAACGATCCGGACTGGATCGCTGCCGATCTTCTGGCCCAGGCCGAGCACGATACGGCGTCGCAGTCGATCCTGATCACCGACGACGAGGCATTCGGCAATGCTGTTATCGCCGCCGTCGAGCGCCAACTGGCAAGACTGCCCCGGACGGAAACTGCAAGCGCCAGCTGGCGCGATTATGGCGCGGTGATCCAGGTTCAGGATTTGCAGTCTGCACTGCCGCTGGTCAACCGCATCGCGGCCGAGCATCTGGAAATCGCGACCGCTGATCCGGAAGCCCTGCTGGCGGGCGTACGCAATGCCGGGGCCATTTTCCTCGGCCGCTACACGCCCGAGGTGATCGGTGATTATGTCGGCGGCTCCAACCATGTCCTGCCGACAGCGCGGTCAGCCCGGTTCTCTTCCGGCCTTTCGGTGCTTGACTATGTCAAGCGAACGTCCATCCTGAAGCTGGGTGTGGAACAGTTGCGCGCTCTGGGGCCGGCGGCGATAGAACTCGCGCGCGCCGAAGGTCTTGATGCGCACGGCAATTCCGTCGCGATCCGGTTGAACCTATAGGGTGACAATGACAGCAACGGGCAATACCGATGCGCGATTGATCGATGTGGAGCTGGACGAGACCATCGGCCGCTCCACGCCCGATGTCGAGCATGAGCGCGCCGTTGCCATCTTTGATCTCATTGAGGAAAACAGCTTCCGTCCTGTCAATGACGATGGGATGGGCCCCTATCGCCTGAGACTGTCACTGATCGAGTCGCGTCTCGTCTTTGCCATTTCGCGTGAGGCCGGCGATGATGTGGTCACCCATATTCTGTCGCTGACGCCATTGCGCAAGGTGGTGAAGGATTACTTCATGATCTGCGAGAGCTATTACGAGGCCATCCGCTCATCCAGTCCCAGCAAGATCGAAGCCATCGATATGGGGAGGCGGGGGCTGCACAACGAAGGATCGCAAGCGCTGATGGATCGCCTGAACGGCAAGATCGAGGTGGATTTCGATACCGCCCGCCGCCTCTTTACCTTGGTGTGTGTGCTGCATTGGCGGGGATGAGCGGACCAGTGGGCGCCGAACCCGACAAGCTCCCGGACGGGCAGGAGCCTGCCAAACGGAGCATGCCCGGTGCGGTGCTGTTCATCTGCGGCATGAACTCCATCCGTTCGCCCATTGCCGAAACGCTGGCCCGCAGCCTGCTGCCGCCCCGGGTCTATGTTGCCTCGGCCGGTGTTGAAAAAGGCGAACCGGACCCATTCGTCGATGCCGTGCTGGAAGAACTCGGGTTGAAGCGCATTTCCCTGCACCCGCGCACCTTCGAAGAGCTTGAGGACGACTATTTCGACCTGATCATCACGCTGTCGCCCAAGGCCCATCACATGGCGCTGGAGCTGACGCGAACGACATCGGTCCATGTGGAATATTGGCCTACACCCGATCCGACGCTGGTGCGCGGGCGCCGTGACCAGATCATGGAGGCCTACCGCGACGTGCGCGACAACCTCAAACACCATATTCAAGCGCGTTTCGGCTAGGCAATTCGAACCTTTGTCAGCCCGTGCACAATTGCATTGAACTCCCTTGTTCACAAATGCCGCGCAATACTATAGGTTCCGCCCAAAATTGCGGTCGAGTGTGACCGCAAATTCCTTTCTGGAGATAGAACTACGCATGGCGAAAGAAGAAGTACTAGAGTTTCCCGGTCTCGTGACGGAGCTGCTGCCCAACGCGATGTTCCGGGTCAAGCTTGAAAACGATCATGAAATCATTGCTCACACGGCCGGCCGTATGCGCAAGAACCGCATCCGCGTTCTGGCGGGTGACAAGGTCCTTGTCGAGATGACCCCATACGATCTGACCAAGGGTCGCATTACCTACCGCTTCAAATAACAGTCCTCCCGGCTTCGGCCTGACTTGTCCGCAGGACACGAATTTCCAGGAATGCGTTCATGAGCGATCAACACAAACTGGTTCTGGCATCCGGCTCGCCGCGCCGTCTGGCGCTGCTGGGTCAGATCGGCCTGGAGCCCGATCGCCTGTTGCCCGCCGACGTGGACGAAACGCCTTTGCGTGCCGAGCACCCGCGCTCGCTCGCACGCCGTCTGTCGCGCCTCAAGGCCGAAAAGGTGGCAGACGAGTTGAAAGGTGACGCGGACCTTGGCAAGTCCTACATCATCGCTGCCGATACCGTAGTGGCGGTTGGCCGCCGCATTCTGCCCAAGGCTGAAATTCTCGACGACGCAACCAGTTGCCTGCGCCTTTTGTCCGGCCGTTCGCACCGCGTTTTCACCGGTCTTTGCCTTGTCACGCCGAAGGGCAAGATCCGTCAGGATCTGATCGAAACCCGGGTGCGCTTCAAGCGTCTTTCGCGCGAGGAACTGGAGAGCTATCTTGCATCGGGTGAATGGCGCGGAAAAGCCGGTGGCTACGCCATTCAGGGACTTGCGGGCGGTTTTGTGGTCAAGCTTGTCGGCTCCTACAGCAATGTGGTCGGCCTGCCGCTTTACGAGACAGCCGGTCTCCTGCACGGCGAGGGCTATCCCGTCTATGCCAACTGGCAATCATCGGCACACTAGGTCTTGGACTGATGGACGAAAACAACAGCGCGGCGAAGGTAACGCCATTGCGGCCGACACGGCCATGCCCGGAATGCAAGCGGCCGTCACAGCGGGAGCACTATCCCTTCTGCTCAAGCCGCTGCCGCAACGTCGATCTCAATCGCTGGCTGACGGGTGCCTATGTTCTTCCGGCGGTTGAAAGCGCCGACGACAGCGAAGACGACACCGAACGCTGAACGCACCGCCGTGAAACGTTTCAGAGCTTGATCACCCGCGGTGTGGCGGGCTGTGCCAGGACGATATTGATCGCACGCAGGACATGGATGCTGTCGCTCAGGGGCATGGTTCTTGCGCTTGTTTCACCCTTGCGCATGGCGTCCATCACCGCCATGGCTTCAAACTGCCGGCCATTGCCTTCAAACGGATAGTCTTCGCTCCTGCGCCCGGGGACCGGCAGGCGATCAAGCAGCCTGCCAAGCAGGCCTCCCGACCGTTTCAGCGGGCCGAAGGGTGTCGCAACCAGGAAGGGCCGGTACATCGTCAGCCGCTGCGCCTTGTCAAACGGGGCATCTAGTCGCAGCGTGCCCTGCGTTCCCTCGATGACGCAATGATTCGCGCCGTTGCGATCAAAACCGCAGGACAGGATCGCGTCGGCCCCATCATAGTGCAGCGCTATTTCCGAGCTCATATCCACGCCATTCGGCGCGGCATGCCACAGGCCGGATACTTTTTGCGGCTGGCCGAGAAAATGCATCGCCAGGGAGACGCCGTGGATGCCGAGATCCAGCGTAGCACCGCCGCCGAGGGACCGATTGAACAGCCGGTTTTCCGGGGTGTAGTCCTCGGCATGGGCGAGTTCCGCGGTGATTCGGCGAATCGTTCCGATCTCGCCCGCATCGATTTTCGCTTTGGCCGCCACGACAGCCGGCAGGAAGCGGGTCTCCATGGCTTCCATGGCAAAGACCTTGATCCGGGCTGCTTCGCGCTGGATGACCGAGGCTTCCGTGTGGGATGGCGCAATGGGCTTTTCCGTGAGGATGGCCTTGCCGGAGCGCACGGCCTTCAGGGCCTGCGCCAGATGGATGGAATTGGGTGTGGCGATATAGACGGCATCGACCGCCGGGTCCGCCAGCAGGGAATCAAGATCGCCATAGGCACACTTGCTGCCAAATGCATCGCGAAACTGTTCGGCATCGGCGAGCGAGCGGGAATGATTGGCGGCGATGAAGGCCTGCGGAACAAACGCAAGATCGGCGGCAAATCGCTGAGCGATCGCGCCGCTGCCGATGATTCCCCAGCCAAAAGCACTGCTCCTGGCAGCTTTGTCCCCCGTTTCATCCATGAAATGCGAATCCTGTCTCTTTGGATAATAAACAACGCATCAATGCATGCTGTTTGCAAGAGGCAGAAAAACGGCAAAAAAATCGTCAGTTGATGCTGGACAGGGGGATTTTTAGTGTTATAACCCACCCGCTTCTGACGGAAAATCAACGCTGTCAGAAAGGCTTGCCGGATAACGGAAATGCCTGAAGTGCCCAGATAGCTCAGTTGGTAGAGCAGCGGATTGAAAATCCGCGTGTCCGTGGTTCGAATCCGCGTCTGGGCACCACTTCTTTCTCAATAAGACCAATAGTTTGCTTGATAGCCACGGCGGATATCAGCCGATTTCATATTGCGTCGTGGTGCAGCAGGCATCAGGGCCATAGAATGGCAATCACTTATACGATCGGCCTTCGCTTATACCGTAATGCAAGTAATGTTCACGCGGATTTACCGCGGCAGCAGCGACGTCCTGATTGAGTTCCAGATACCTGTTGTCTTCGAAGTCGCGCGGCAGCCTTTGGCTGTTCAAAACAGTTGGCCATTCCATCATTTCGTTTTCGTGCGGCGATCCGAGGATTGGCGATACCTGCAAGCCATGACGCCATTGTATGAAATTGAAGGAGAGCTGGTCGCGTTTCGAGAACTTCAGCACTTCCTCGTACCACGCATTCATTGCGGCAACGACCCGCCGCTCATTGTGCTTGCGCAGCAGTAGCGTTCCGACGTTCAAACCATTGGTCTGCGGATAACCTAGCTCTCGATAGAATGCCATTTGCTGCTCGACGATGGATTTTCTGTCATATCCGATATCAGCGACAACCCTGGCCTCCTCGTAGGCACAATCTCTCTCAGGATGAACAAACGCCTGCATCATATCTCTCGAGGCCGCAAACTCGTCGAATATGGTCGAGACCGGCTTCTTCAGTTTTACCGTATTGTCGAGATAGAGACTGTATTTGTGGTTGGGGAAATACAGATGCGGTCGAATTTTATAGCCTTTGGATGTCCTGTGCGGATCGAGCGATGAGGCGGGCACGTAAATAACCCGCCAAAAATCTGAGGATAGTTTCGGATCATCTGTGAAGCAGACGAAATCTGTATTCTCTGGCCGGTCGTATTCAAAATCTGCGAAGCGTTCGGAGTACCCAAAAAGGCAAGTATAGACAACGCGCCGCTTGTTTTCACGTCGAACTGCGCGGAGAAATACTATTCGAAGCTTCGAGAGTAACACCATAACCGTCACTAAATCAGCGGTTGTAAAAAGGCAATATGCTTACAGCCCCGCCGCCGCGGTTGCGTTGTTTGCGGGAAGGGCGCGTGTCCCTGTGGATTGCCTCTGGTTTAAAATTGATTCACTGCGTATATCGATTTTCCTGTCGTTTCCGTTCAGAAGGTGACTTATATCATTGAAGCGCCTATTTTCTCTGATGAGAATGGCGCTGGCATTGGCCAGGGAAATGAATTTTGCTGGTGGGGCAATCCTGGATGATTGCAAATCGGGACAACCGTTTGAGATGATGTATCGGAGTATAAGGCAATTTGCCGCCGCACTGGCGTGCGCTGGTCTTGTGACCGCCACTGCCCACAGTGCCTTTGCGGCAGATTCTGACCCGATTGCCAGCGACGGCAAGCCCGTCAATCCGGCGCGCTGGATCGTGACGGTTGGCGCCAGCGTCGAATATGGCAGCAAGTTTGAAGGTGCACGCGCCAACGGCTTCGGTTTCATGCCGTCCTTCGATATCCGGCGTGGCGATGAGCCCGAGGGCATGAGTGCGCCCGACGACAATATCGACTATACGCTGCTGACCCTCGGCGGGCTGGAGATCGGCCCTGTCATCGGTTTCCGGTCCGGCCGTTCCCATTCGGATGATCGGGGCTTTGTCGGCCTGCGCCATGTGTCATGGACCGTGGATGGCGGCGTGTTCGCGCAGTTCTGGCCGATCCAGGATCGTTTGCGCGTGCGCGCCGAGGTGAGGCAGGCTTTCAATAATTCCGAGGGGCTCGTCGCCGATCTCTCGGCTGACGTATTCCAGCGCTATAATAAATTTCTGTTCTCTGTCGGGCCCCGCCTGTCGCTTGCCGACAGCACCTATATGCGCAACACCTTCGGTGTGACGGAAGAGGAATCGCACAACAACCACCGCGTCGAGCCGTACACGCCCGGTGGCGGGGTCAAATCATACGGGGTTGTCGCCGCCACCACCTACTCATTCTCCGATGCGTGGAGCGTTCAGGTGTTCGGCCGGTATGACCGGCTGGCGGGCGATGCGGAGGATAGCCCGATTGTGCCGAAACTCGGGTCCAAGGACCAGAAGGCAATCGGCGTGACCTGGAATTACTCGTTCGGCGTCGGTCACTGAAGCAGGCCGATAACGGCCTGCCCGATTTAGTCCATATAAATGCAGCTGTTGAAAGGCTCAGTCGCAGGCCTGCCACGCGACGCGGCGGATGTCCGAGCGGGCGATGCCCAGATCGGCGAGATTGCGATCGGTGCACAATCTCAATTCATACAGGTTCTGACGATACTGGCGCCACTTTTGGATATGGTTGCGAAGGCTCATTTGGTATTCCCCTTATTTTTGATCAACCTCCCGGGGAAAATAGTGCGACGCGTCCGGCCACATGAAAATTGCCAATGTTGCATGGCAGCAATGAGCATGCTGCATAGCAATATGACCGGCAATCCGAACCTCCTTTTGAATTTTCAGCAGGCGGCGTTATAGACAATGCAGTTCATGTGGGAGGGGAGGATGCCTTTGTCTCAATCGGCCGGATCTGTGCGTGATAAACTGGAGCAAAGCCTTGCAGCCATCGCTGCTGGAGACGGGTATGCCTTCGTCAAGCTCTATGCCGCCACCGCACGGGCGGAGGCGGACGCCTCGGACCGGCGGATGCGCGAGGGGACCAGCCTTGGCGGCCTCGATGGCCGGATCGTTTCGATCAAGGATCTGTTCGATGTGGCTGGCGAACCAACCCTGGCTGGCTCGCGCATGCGCCAGCGTGCGCCTGCCCCGGTCAAGGATGCGGTGATCGTCGAGCGTTTGCGGCGCTCCGGTGCTGTCATTGTCGGCAAGACCATCATGACCGAGTTTGCCTTCACTGCCGTTGGCCTCAATCCGCACTATCCCATCGCCGGAAATGCCTGCGACAGCCGCCGCATTGCTGGCGGATCGTCGACCGGCGCCGGGGTTTCTGTCGCCGATGGCACGAGTGAGATTTCCATAGGGTCGGACACGGGCGGGTCCATCCGCATTCCCGCGGCGCTGAATGGTGTTGCCGGTTTCAAGCCCACGGCAAAGCGCATTCCCCTGCAGGGTGCTTTTCCCTTGGCGCCAAGTCTTGACTCCGTTGGTCCCTTGGCGCGCTCGGTCGCCGATTGCGCCGTGGCGGATGCGGTGATGGCGGGCGAGGCCCCGGATGTCCCTGAACCCCTGTCCCTTACCGGCCTGCGCGTCGGCCTGCCGCAGGGGGAGGTTCTCTCCGCAATGGAACCGGTTATCGCTCGGGCATTCGAGGAAAGCCTGCAGCGATGCGAAAAAGCCGGAGCGATCCTGGTGGAATGCACGCTGGATGAACTGGTCGATGAAATGGCTGAGGCGACGTCGGTCGGCTCCATTGCCGGGATCGAAGGCAGCCGGGTTCATGCGGACTGGCTGAATGAGACCGGGCTTGATGTGGACCAGCGCGTCCAGAAAACCTTGCGGCGGCGCTTGAGTGTTGCGGAAGCCGACTACATCGGCGTGATGCAAAAGCGGCAGGCGCTCGTGCGAAAAATGGACCGGCATATTGCCGCCTATGATCTCTTGGCACTGCCGACGGTGCCGATGACGGCTCCGCTGATCGCTGACGTGAGCGAGAACGAGGAGTTCTACAAACGCACGGAAGGCCTCTTGTTACGCAACCCGCAGATTGCCAACCAGTTCGATTTGACCGCGATCAGCATTCCCATGCCGGGCCTGGCATTGCCCGGAGGGCTGATGCTGTTTGCCCGGCATGGTGCGGATCGTCGCCTGTTGTCGATGGCCATGTCGGTGGAACGATTGTTCGGTTAGGTTCCGTCCAGAGAAATTTGCGCAGGAGGCGGAAATAGCGCTCGCAATTTTCGGCAATCCCGTCAGGATACACGTCGATTGATCCAAGATAATGCCAGGCCTTGCTGCTTCACCGCACAATCGCGCCGCCAACCATCAGTGAAAGTTTCTTCCGTGATACGCCATTGTGTTTTTATTCGTTTTCGCGGTGATGTCGCCGCTGTTACCCGCCAGGACATATACAACGATCTTGCAACGCTTTGCGGAAAACTGCCCGGCGTCCTGTCCTTTCATGCCGGTGCCAATGTCAGTCCGGAAACCGGTATGGACAAAGGCTTCAGCGAAGGCTTCATCATCGATTTCGCCGATGCGGATGCGCGTGACACCTACCTTGACGACGCCGGGCACAGGGCTATCGGCGGGCGCATTGTTGCCGCCGCTGCCGCCGGTGTTCAGGGTGTTTTTGTCTTTGATCTGGATATGTGACGCGCATGCAGGATAAGGAATTTTTCAAAAAGCTGTTTGAAGCCGCCGTCGCTGCCGCTGATCCGCAGCGCACGATTGCCGCGCATCTGCCGGAAAAGCCCAAGGGCCGGACCATTGTGATCGGTGCGGGCAAAGGATCGGCGCAGATGGCAAGCGCCTTTGAAAAGGCCTGGGATGGCCCGCTGGAAGGGCTTGCGGTCACCCGTTACGGCTTTGGGGTTGCGTGCGAGCGCATCGAGATCATCGAAGCTTCGCATCCCGTGCCGGATGCGGCGGGTCTTGTTGCCTCGAAGCGCCTG
>Ga0126362_10000179_pt1 | contig 53530 bp, 46 predicted proteins | sample ANMtaG_FD_126269 | JGI IMG/M metagenome (GOLD analysis project Ga0126362, IMG submission 126269) | Continental margin sediment microbial communities from North Pacific Ocean - ANME2c_DSS_Sorted | ecosystem: Environmental > Aquatic > Marine > Continental margin > Sediment | place: Pacific Ocean... | reverse complement strand
TCGGAGCCGCCTTCTTGACCGGAAGGTCGGCGGCCTGGGCGGCGGCGACGGCGGCGAAGGCCGCAGCCGATCCGAGAAGGGAGCTCTTCAAGAGCTTCATCGATATCTCCAAAAGCTTCGAGATCCAGAAAATCGACAGCCGGCCGCTGGCTCGACACGCTGCTGTCTTTATCGATCTTCGATAGATCTTCCCGGCTCTACCAAAAATCGATAATCTTCCACGATGCACGTTGAAGTTTAAATGCCTTCGTGGTGATTTCAGGCTAGGCGATGATTCCTTGAAGCGACAGATGAAATCTGCGCCAAACGGGGCGTGCGCGACGATCGTTGCCAGATTGCAACACGCGGTGCTCAGAGGACCCGAAATAGTGCAGCTTCGGGCCTGATCGGCCGGGACATCGGCGCTGACGCGACGGTTTGTGACCCGCCGCGATCCGAACGTCGTCGGGGGCCGCCCTCTATTGCGGCAGGCAGGGCCTCGTTATTGAGCGCGCTCGCGCTTGGCGCGGGCGCGCGACCCGCAAGCATGCATCGCACACGGATTCGCGACCCGTCGCGCAGAGCAGCCAGCAGGCTGCCCGGCCCTCCCTGGGCCGAGCGGATCTTCAGCAGGGCTCATGGCTCCGCACCGGACTGCGACAGGCCGCACCGTCCCGGACCGATCGAAGGCCGTCGGCGAAGCCGCTGCGCGCATCACCGCGCTGGACTGCCGAACCGGCCTCACAACCGCAGGCTACAGGCACAGCTCGGCCGCTTCCGCGCACAGGCGGAGGCACGGATGGCGGTCCTCAGCGATATCGACGGCTTCTACAGCCCGCTGCGCCGCCGCTCGGCTACCGCTCGCCCGTCGGCTACGAGCAGGAGACCGGGTCGTACCCGATCCTGTCCGTGAGCCGCCTGATCCCTTCGGGATGGCGGATGTCGCCGTCGCTCGAGCGCCCCGTCGGCTTGCCGATCCGGTTTCCGCTTCGATCGAGCGGAGCCCGGATCAATCGAGCTTGGCGAGGGCCTGCGCGATATCGGCGATCAGGTCCTCGACAGTCTCCAGGCCGATCGAGAGACGCACCGTCTCGGGACCGACGCGGGCGGCGGCGCGCTCCTCGGGGCGGAGCTGACGGTGCGTGGTCGAGGCCGGGTGGATCGCCAGCGACTTGATCTCGCCGATATTCACGAGGTGCGAGATCAGATCCAGGCCCATGATGAACCGGATCGCGGCCGGCTCGCCGCCCTTCAACGCGAAGGTGAAGATCGAGCCGGGCCCCTGCGGCACGTAGCGGTCGGCGAGCGCCGCGCCCTCCTGGCCGGGCAGGCCCGGATAGCTGACCCAGGCGACCTGCGGATGGTCCTTCAGATAGGCCGCGACCGCCCGCGCATTGGCGCAGTGGCGGGCCATGCGCAGCGGCAGCGTCTCGATGCCGGTGAGCGTCAGGAAGGCGTTCATCGGCGAGAGGCCGGGGCCGAGATCGCGCAGGCCGAACAGGCGGCAGGCCACCGCGAAGGGCATGTCGGGGAAGCGCTCGCGCACCACCAGCCCCTCGTAGTCGGGCCAGGGCGCGTTGATCAGGTCGTAGCGGTCGTCGCGCTGCGCCCAGTCGAAACGGCCGGCATCGCAGATCACGCCGCCGATGGTCTGGCCGGAGCCCCCGAGGAACTTCGAGGTCGAGTGGAACACGATGTCGGCCCCGTGCTCGATCGGCCGGATCAGGGCCGGGGAGGCGAGGGTGTTGTCGACGACGAGGGGCAGGCCGTGGCGCCTGGCCACCGCGGCGATGCCCGCGAGGTCCATCACGGCGGCGCAAGGGTTGACGATCGACTCGCAGACGATCGCCCGGGTCTGCGGCGTGATCGCCGCCTCGAAATCCTCGGGCGTCAGGCCCGCGGCGAACTGGGGATGCAGGTCGTAGCGCCCGTCGAGGCGGCGCATCAGGCCGAGCGAGCCGCCGAACAGGCGCGGCGAGGCGACGTAGGCCTCGCCGGAGCGCAGCAGCGTCATCAGCACGAGGAGCAGTGCCGACTGGCCGGAGGAGACGGCGACCGCGGCCTTGGCGCCCTCGAGATCGGCGACCCGCCGTTCCAGGGCCGCGACCGTCGGGTTCGAGCCGCGCGAATAGGAGAAGCCGGTGCGCCGCATCGCGAAGATGTCGGCGGCCTGCTCCGTCGACTCGAAGACGAAGCCGTTCGTGAAATAGATCGGCTGCGCCCGGGCGCCGGTGGCGGGGTCGGGGCTCGCGCCCGCATGGATCGCCCGCGTGGCGAAGCGGAAGTTCCTACCGGAGTCTGCCTTGGCGTCCGTCATCAGATCTGCATTTCGGTTCGGGAGCGCGCGGACCGCGCCCGCCGCAGGATCGCGTCCGGGGGTCCCACTTTGCGCGGGCCCGCGCAAGGGGGCCGCGGCAAAGCCCGCTCCGCGCCGGGCTCGGGATCCTGGTCCGGGCGGCTGCCGAGGGGGTGCCGAGAGGGCTTCTCCGCGCTCAGGCGGCGCGGCGGGCGAAGGCGCGCAGGGTGCGCACCAGGGTGGTCGGCTCGTAGGGCTTCGGGATGAAGCGGGCACCGTCCGGCATGTCGTTCGGACCCGGCGTGCCCATGCCGGAGACGATGAGGACCGGGATCGCAGGCCAGCGATCGGCCACGAGGCGGGCGAGGGCGAAGCCGTCCATGGAGCCCTGGGGCATGTCGACGTCGGTCATCAGGATGCCGACATCGTCGCGGTTCTCCAGCACCTTCAAGGCCTTGTCCGCATGCGGCGCCTCCAGGACCGTGAAGCCCGCATCGGACAGGGTGTCGGAGGCCTCCATCAGCAGGAGACCGTCATCTTCCACGAGGAGAACGACGGGTTGCTCGGGAGGGGTTTCGGGCATCAGGATCCGCGGGCGTTCTCTCGAACCGGCGAGGGCGGGCCTATTCCCCGTGCCCGCCCCCGTCAAGGCGCGACGGCTACCGGGCCGCGGGGCGGTCCAAGTGGGCACCAAGGGCGCCGGGGCGGGCGCCAGGGAGCGGAGCCGCGCGCCCGCGGCCCCGGGCTCCCTCAGCCCGCCACGAGGCCGGCCAGCGGCGCCTCGAGGGTCAGGAGGACGCCGGTCGCGGGATAGGCGAGATGCGCCGAGCCGCCGACCCCGTAGGCGATGCTGCGCTGGATCAGCCGCGAGCCGAAGCCGGAGCGCGCGGGCGGCGACACCGGCGGGCCGCCGCTCTCCTCCCAGCGGAAGCGGAACAGGCGCGCCTCCTCCGGCCCAGCGACCTCCCAGGCGATCGCCACGCGGCCGGCGGGGGTCGAGAGGGCGCCGTACTTCGCCGCGTTGGTGCCGAGCTCGTGCAGCATCAGGGAGAGCGTCAGGCCGGGGCGGGCGGCGAGCGTCAGGTCGGGCCCGGACACCGTGAAGCGGCCGGACTCGCCGCCGCCGTGAAGCGCCACCGCCGTGCCGACGAGGTCGGCGAGCGCGACGCTCGACCAGGAGCCCTGCAGCAGCACCTCGTGGGCACGGGCCAGGGCGAAGAGCCGCGCGCCGAGCGCCTCGCCGGCGGCGGCGAGGGAATCGGCGTTGCGCAGGGTCTGCGCGCTGATCGCCTGGACCATGGCCAGGGTGTTCTTCACCCGGTGGGCGAGTTCCTGCATCAGCAGGGTCTGGCGGTCCTCGTTCTGCTTCAGCTCGGTGATGTCGCGGGACACGGCCAGGATCCGCTCGGGCCGCCCGTCGGCCCCGTCGATCGGCGTCACCGCGATGTCCCACCAGGTCCCGGCGCCGCCGCGCTCCAGCCGCGCCTGGAAGCGGCGCGGGCGCCCGGCCCGGGCGGCGTCGAGGGCCGCCTCCACCGCCGCCCGGCTCTCGGGCACCGACCAGAAGCCGGCCCAGGGCTGGCCGATCAGCGCGGCGTGGTTCGCCACCCCGAACATGGCGGGGCCGTTCGCGCTGACGGTGATCATGCGCCCGTCGAGGTCGAGCACCTTCACGCAATCGATGCTGGTCCAGAGGATGCGGCGGTTGAACTCCTCGCTGGCGCGCAGCTGAAGGTTCAGCTCCTCGGCATCGGCGAGACGGGCAGTCCGGTCGGCGAGATCGCTCCGGCGCTTCGCGTCGAGCGCCTCGGATTCGGCGCGGATCCGGTCCGTCTCGGCGCGGCTCGCATCGCGCTCGGAGGCCACGATCCGGCCGAGCCGCGCGTTGCGCAGGAGCTCGGCATCGGCCTGGCGGTGCGCCTGGATCAGCAGCGCCCGCAGATGCCGGTTCTCGGTCTCCAGCGAGGCGAGGCGCCGCGCGGCGCCGCTCTCATCGGCCGGAGGCCCCCCCTCAAGCGTGATCGTGTCCATCGCCGCCCCCGCGGCGCCGCTCATGGCCCGCAACCGTGCGGACGCATCGGCGCCCGACCCGACGAGCGCGCGAGGGCGGCGGCAGGGATTCCTGGCACGGGCGCAGCCCGGCGGCTTCAGCCACTTCTGATCATGCGCCCCGACCGCGGTCCCGCGATTCGTAGGGTACGCTCAAGCTAGCACGGCGCGCGGGCCGCACAAGCATCCTGCATCGGGCGTCACTGATTTCCCTGACACGGAAACCTTGACTGTCGCGTCGCCGCGGGGCGGTTCACTTGTTTCTTCCGAGAAGGACCAGCCAGCCGACGCCCAGGATGAAGACGATCAGCCCGATCGTCACGAAGACCGGCGTGCCGAGATCGATCAGGCGCGGGGCGAGCTGGGTCGCGAAGGCCGCGACGACGAGGGCGACCGCGACCCGCGCGGCGGCCCGCTCGATGCCGCGGGTGATCTTGTCGAGGCCCTTGATCTCGATCTCGACGGTGACCTTGCCCTGCTTGAGCCGCACCAGCATCAGGTGGATGAGGGTCGGCAGCTCCGAGGCCGCGCCGTAGAGGCCGACGCCGAGCGCCTCGGCTTTCGCCTTCAGTCCCGAGAGCGAGAACTGCGTCTGCATGCTCGCGCGCACGGTGGGGCCGGCGGCGGCGAACAGGTCGAAGTTCGGGTCGAGGTGGCGCATCACGCCGTCGGCGGTGACGAGGCCCTTGAACAGGATCGCGAGGTCGGTCGGCATCGCGAGGTCGTTCTCGCGGGCCATGGTCATGAAGTCGGTGAGCACCAGCCCGAGGTTCAGCGGGATCGAGGAATGGCTCTCGACGAAGGCCTGGGCGGACATCTGGAGCTTGGTCATGTCCGGGTTGCTCGCCCCGGTCCAGTCGAGGAGCACGGCCATCAGCCCGTCCGCGTCCTGCTTCAGCATGGCGCCGATCAGCACGAGGAGCTGGTTACGCCGCCGCCGCGAGAGACGCCCGATGATGCCGAAATCGATGAAGCCGATCCGGTTGCCCGGCAGCGCCAGCATGTTGCCGGGATGCGGATCGGCGTGGAACACGCCCTCGATGAGGGCCATCTGCAGGAAGGCGTCGGTGCCCTTCTGGGCGAGCAGCTTCTTGTCGACGCCGGCCTCGCGCAGGCGCGCCTCGTCGTTGGGCGGGATGCCTTCGATGAACTCCTGCACCAGCACCCGCTCGGAGCACCACTCCCAGTAGATCTTCGGGAAGACGATGTCGTCCCGGCCCTCGAAGATCTGGGCGAGCACCTCGCAGTTGCGCGCCTCGTTCAGGAGGTCGAGCTCGCCGTTCAGCCCTTCCGCGAGATGGCGCATCTGCTCGCGCGGCTGGTAGCGGGCCATGTCCGGCCACTCGGTCTCGACGATGCGGGCGCCGTGCGCCATCAGGCGCAGGTCCGCCTCGATGATCTTGCGCAGGTTGGGCCGCAGCACCTTGACGATGACCGCCTCGCCCGTGTGCAGCCGCGCCTTGTAGACCTGGGCGATCGAGGCGGAGGCGATCGGGTTGGTGTCGAACGCCGCGAAGACCTCGTGCGGGCTGGCGCCGAGATCCTCCTCGAGTTGCGGCCGGATGGTCTCCCAGGGCACGGGGGAGACCTGGCTGTGCAGCTTCTCCAGTTCCTCCGTCCAGGCCGGCGAGAGCAGGTCGGGACGGCTCGCCAGAACCTGGCCGAACTTGATGAAGGTCGGCCCCAGCGCCTCGATGGCCCGGCGCAGGCGCTCCGGCTCGGACAGGCGCGTCACGTCGACCCGGGGCTTCCGGCGCGGCAGCAGCGGCAAGTAGCGCAGGCCGAGCCGGTCCACGACCCGGTTGACGCCGAAGCCGATCAGGATCGTGGCGATCTCCGAGAGGCGCTGGCGGTCGCGGGCGGCAACGAAGGCGGTCTTCAGCATGAAACGGGGCGCTTCCGTCCGGACGAGGGGCCGCTGCCCGCACAGCACGAGCATCGGGACTTTTTTGAGGTCGGATCGACGCCGGGCAACGCCACATCCGCGCGAATCCGCAGGCGGGAGCCGGCCGGGCCCGGGCCGACCCGCCCCGTCCCGAAGCCGGGCCGCCCCCCGATTCGACGCGCGGAGCGTACGGGATGCGCCCTATCCCTCCAGTCCCGCCTTGCGTCGCACGGTCGAGCGGGCAGCGTCCACCGCCACGGCCGCCGCGGTCAGGGTCCGCAGCTCCGCCGGCCGCTCGATGGCCTCGCGGGCGATCTCCGCGGCGAGGCCGTCGATCTCGTCGGCGAGCGCCGCGAGGCGCCCCTGCCCGCCGCCCGCCCGGGCCGCGGCCTGGATCTCGACGAGCCGCTCGGTGGCGGTCTCGACCCGCTCGCGGCGGATCCGGAACACCCGCTGGCGCAGCCAGGCCAGCGCCGAGCCGATGCCGCCGCCGAGGAAGGCGAAGAGGTAGATCCAGGTCTCGTAGCGCTCGATGAAACCTTCCTGCTCGCGCTCGAAATAGTCCATCGCTCCGGGATGGATGGGAAAGCGCGCGGCGGTGGCCTCCACCGTGCTGTCGTAGGCGGGCGCCTGGATGTCGGCGGCCGCGGGCAGGGCGTCGGCCAGTGCGCCGCGCATCTCGAACAGGTTCTGCGTCACCTCCGCCGCCGTGCTGCGCGAGAGGTCGGCGCGGGCCATCAGCCGGTAGGCGGTGCCGACGGTCGCGACCTCCTCCTCCGGGATCCGGGGCCGCCCCCCGAACAGGCCTGCGGGCACGCTCTCCGCCTGCAGGCGCGGCATCCGCGCGATCAGGGCCGGACCGTCCGGCACCCCGAACAGGCGCACCTTCCCCTCGGGATCGGCCTGCCCGGTCAGACCGACGAGGCGGGCGGCGGCCGGCGTCGTCGGGGTGGTGAGCAGGATCACCGCCTCGATCCGCCGCGCCGCGAGCGCCGCCGTCAGTTCGGCCTCGGTCACGGGAGCCAGCGTCGCCGCATCCTCCGGGGCGTCCGCGCCCGGCGCGGCGGCGAGCCCGTAATGGGCGAGCACGGCCTCGATCAGGGCCCGGTCGGAGACGCGCTCGGCCAGCACCCCGATCCGGCGCCCGGCGAGGTCGGAGAGACCGGAGAGGCCGGCCGATTCGGGGGCCGCCACGAGGAGGACCTGCTCGCGCAGCACCGCGAGGGTCAGCCCCTTGTCGGGGGTGAGGATGTCCGGACGGACCACGGCGAGGTCGACCGTGCCCGCCTGCAGCGCCTCGGCGCTCTCGCGCACGCCGGGGAAGGGCCGGAGGTCGAGCCGGACCGAGCGGCGGCGCTCGGATAGCCGCGCCGCGATGGCGCGCAGCACCGCCGGCTCGGTGCCGCCGGCGGGCGCCACCGCGACGGTCAGCGTCGTCGCCCGCGACAGCCAGAGCACCGTCCCCGCCGCCGCCGCGAGCAGGATCGCCGCAGCGAGGAAGGCCCCCTCCCGCCGGAACCTGAGCCTTCGCATACCCCGCCTCCCTCCCGGCCACATGGGGAACGCGCGTGCGAACGGCCGCGCTGACACCCGCGCCGATCTATGGAGCGCCCGCGACAATGCGAGACTTTCCAGCGGCGCAGGGGTTATTTATCGTCTGTTCATCCTTCGTCCCGGCCGGTCGGCAGGGTCGTGCGAGCCCTGCCCTGGCCGCCGCGGCCGGCATGCCTGGGTCCCGCGCGGCGCGGGGCCGGGATCCTTGCGCGGGCCACGCCATGCGGTAGGTACGGCGCGCCCGCCAGGACGGTCGTGACCGTTTCGCGCGGGGTTGGCATTCAGATGACACCGGACCACGCCATGGCGAACTCCGCCCCCCTCGAGCGCGACGCGCGCCTCGCCATGACCGACCACAAGGTCGCGCCGGGCGAGATCGCGATCGGCGTCGTCATCGGGCGGGCGGCCGAGTATTTCGACTTCTTCGTGTACGGCATCGCCTCGGTGCTGGTGTTCCCGAAGGTGTTCTTCCCGTTCGCCGACCCGCTGAAGGCGACGCTCTATTCCTTCGTCGTGTTCTCCCTCGCCTTCATCGCCCGGCCGATCGGCTCGGTGATCTTCATGGCGGTCGACCGGCGCCACGGCCGCGGGGTCAAGCTGACCATCGCCTTGTTCCTGCTCGGCGGCTCGACCATGCTGATCAGCTTCCTGCCGGGCTACGACACGATCGGCGTCTCGGCGATCTGGCTGCTCGCGGCGCTACGGATCGGGCAGGGACTGGCGCTGGGCGGCGCCTGGGACGGGCTCGCCTCGCTGCTCGCCCTCAACGCGCCGGTGGAGCGGCGCGGCTGGTACGCGATGATGCCGCAGCTCGGCGCCCCCGTCGGCTTCATGCTGGCGAGCCTGCTCTTCGCCTTCTTCGTGATGAACCTCGACCACGCCGACTTCATCGACTGGGGCTGGCGCTACCCGTTCTTCTGCGCCTTCACCATCAACGTGGTGGCCCTGTTCGCCCGGCTCCGGCTCGTGGCCACCGACGAGTTCGAGAGCCTGATCGAGAAGGGGCGGCTCGAGCCGACGACCTTCTTCAGCCTGCTCAAGGCCCACGGCGACGACGTGATCGTCGGCGCGCTGGTGCCGCTGGCGAGCTTCGCCCTGTTCCACCTCGTCACGATCTTCCCGATCTCCTGGATCACCCTGTTCACGCAGCGCTCGGCGGGCGAGTTCCTGCTCGTGCAGTTCGGCGGCGCCATCCTGTTCGCGGGGGCGATCGTGTTCTCCGGGCTGATGGCCGATCAGATCGGGCGGCGCATGCACCTGCTCGTCTCGGCGGGCCTGATCGCGGCCTTCGCGGTGGCCAGCACCATCGCGCCCCTCGTCATCGAGGAGAACGTGATCGGCCAGACGGTCTACGTGCTGGCGGGCTTCTCGCTGCTCGGCCTCGCCTACGGCCAGTCCTCGGGCGCCATCTCGTCGCGGTTCGGGTCGCGCTACCGCTACACCGGCGCGGCGCTCACCTCGGATCTCGCCTGGCTGCTCGGCGCCGGCTTCGCGCCCCTCGTGGCGCTCGGCCTCTCGGCCAAGTTCGGGCTGGCCTGCGTCGGCCTCTACCTGCTGTCGGGCGCGGTCGCCACGATCCTGGCGCTCGCCCTCAACCGCTCCGAGATCCGGCAGATGTAGCCGGGCCTCGCCTGAACGACGCTCACGCGGCGCGGCTGCCGGCCGCGCCTTCCATATCGTCCCGCCGCACCGCGCGGCCGGGAGGGATCATCGGGGACTCGATGTCGATCGCCGCGGCTACATCCGCTCTCAGGGCGCGCGCGCAGCGCCTCGCCGCCCGCGCAGGCCTGCTCCGGGCCGCCCTCGTCCTGCCGCTCACCGGCCTGCTCGCCGGCTGCAACCTGGTAGTCATGAGCCCCTCCGGCGACGTGGCGATGCAGCAGCGCAACCTCGTGATCGCCTCCACGGGCCTGATGCTCCTGATCATCGTGCCGGTGATCATCCTGACGCTGATCTTCGCCTGGCACTACCGGTCGTCGAACAAGGCCGCGGTCTACGATCCCGACTGGCATCACTCGACCCAGCTCGAGGTGGTGATCTGGTCGGTTCCGCTGGTGATCATCATCGCGCTGGGCGCGCTGACCTGGATCAGCACGCACACCCTCGACCCCTACCGCCCGCTCTCGCGGATCGCGCCCGGCCAGCCGGTGTCGGCCGAGACCAAGCCGCTCGAGGTCCAGGCCGTAGCGCTCGACTGGAAGTGGCTGTTCTTCTATCCCGAATACGGGATCGCCACGGTGAACGAGCTCGCCGCCCCGGTCGACCGGCCGATCAACTTCAAGATCACCGCGTCCTCGGTGATGAACACCTTCTACGTCCCGGCACTCGCCGGCATGGTCTACGCGATGCCCGGCATGGAGATGAAGCTCCACGCGGTGATCAACAAGGCGGGCGTCTACGAGGGGCTGTCGGCGCAGTACAGCGGCAGCGGCTTCTCGCGCATGACGTTCAAGTTCCACGGCCTGGACCAGGGCGGCTTCGAGGCCTGGGTCGCCAAGGTGAAGGCCGAGGGCAAGGATCTCAGCCGCGAGGCCTATCTGGACCTGGAGAAGCCGAGCGAGCGCGAGCCCGTGCGCTACTACGCCTCCGCGGCGGACGGGCTCTTCAGCCGGATCGTCAACATGTGCGCCTTGCCCGGCAAGATGTGCATGAGCGAGATGATGAAGATCGACGCGGCCGGCGGCGCGGGCGTGCACAGCCACGAGAACCGCGAGCGCCTGCGCTACGACAACCGGCATATCCAGCAGGGCGACGAGGCCCCCGGCGCCACCACACCGGCCACGGGCCGGGCGCCGCGCTCCGAACCGCGGCCGGGCGACACGCCGCCGGCCTCCGGCCATGGCGGCCACGACCATCACGAGCAGTCCAAGCCGGGGCCCAACGACTCGCTGGCACCCGCGCAGCGCAGCAACAACTGAGGCCGGCGGTCAGCCGACGCATCGCCGGAGAGCCGATCCATGTTCTCGAACCTCGACTTCACGAATCTCGACCTGCAGAAACTCGTCTTCGGACGTCTCAGCCTGGCCGACATCCCCTACCATGAGCCGATCCTGCTCGTGACCTTCTCGGTCGTGGCGCTCGGCGGCCTCGTGGTGCTCGGGGCCATCACCTATTTCCGGTTCTGGGGCCCGCTCTGGCGGGACTGGATGACCTCCGTCGATCACAAGAAGATCGGCATCATGTACATCATCCTGGCGCTGGTGATGCTGCTCCGCGGCTTCGCCGACGCGATCATGATGATCACCCAGAAGGCGGTCGCCTTCGGGCCGAGCGAGGGCTACCTGCCGCCGCATCACTACGACCAGATCTTCACCGCCCACGGCGTGATCATGATCTTCTTCGTGGCGATGCCGTTCGTCACGGGGCTGATGAACTACGTCGTCCCGCTGCAGATCGGCGCCCGCGACGTCTCGTTTCCGTTCCTGAACAATTTCAGCTTCTGGATGACGGTGGCCGGCGCGGTCATCACCATGATCTCGCTGTTCGTGGGCGAGTTCTCGCGCGCCACCTGGCTCGGCTACCCGCCGCTCTCGGGCGCGGATATGAGCCCCGGCGTCGGGGTCGACTACTGGATCTGGGGCCTGCAGATCGCCGGCGTCGGCACCCTGCTCTCGGGCATCAACCTGGTCGCCACCATCGTGAAGATGCGCGCGCCCGGCATGACCATGATGAAGCTGCCAGTCTTCGTCTGGACCTCGCTCTGCACCAACGTGCTGATCGTCGCCGCCTTCCCGATCCTGACCGCCGTCCTCGTGCTGCTGTCGCTCGACCGCTACGTCGGCACGCACTTCTTCACGAACGACCTCGGCGGCAATCCGATGATGTACTTCAACCTCATCTGGATCTGGGGCCATCCGGAGGTCTACATCCTCATCCTGCCGGCCTTCGGGATCTTCTCCGAGGTGACCTCGACCTATTGCGGCAAGCGCCTGTTCGGCTACGCCTCGATGGTCTACGCCACCGTCGTCATCACGATCCTCTCCTATCTCGTCTGGCTGCACCACTTCTTCACGATGGGCTCGGGCGCCAACGTGAACTCGTTCTTCGGCATCACGACGATGATCATCTCGATCCCGACGGGTGCGAAGATCTTCAACTGGCTGTTCACCATGTATCGCGGCCGGATCCGCTTCGAGCTGCCCATGCTCTGGACGGTCGGCTTCATGGTGACCTTCGTCATCGGCGGCATGACCGGCGTGCTGCTCGCCGTCCCGCCGGCCGACTTCGTGCTGCACAACTCGCTCTTCCTGGTCGCGCACTTCCACAACGTGATCATCGGCGGCGTTCTGTTCGGCATGTTCGCCGGCGTGAACTACTGGTTCCCCAAGGCGTTCGGCTTCAAGCTCGACCCGTTCTGGGGCAAGATGAGCTTCTGGTGCTGGCTCGTCGGCTTCTACCTCGTCTTCATGCCGCTCTACGTGCTGGGGCTCATGGGCGTCACCCGCCGCACCCAGCACTTCGATGATCCCACCCTGCAGCCCTGGTTCATCGTCGCGGCCTGCGGCGCGGTGCTGATCCTGTGCGGAATCCTGTCTCTGCTCGTTCAGATCGTCGTCTCGATCCGCAACCGCGAGGCTCTGCGCGACACCACCGGCGACCCGTGGGGCGGCCGGACCCTCGAATGGTCCACCTCCTCCCCGCCGCCGGACTACAACTTCGCCTTCACGCCGGTCGTGCACGACCTCGACGCCTGGTACGACATGAAGAACCGCGGCTACGCCCGCCCGCTCGGCGGCTTCAAGCCGATCCACATGCCGAAGAACACCGGCACGGGTGTGATCCTCGGCGGGCTGAGCGTCGCCTTCGGCTTTGCCATGATCTGGTACATCTGGTGGCTGGCGGCGCTCTCCTTCGCGGCGATCTTCATCGTCTCGATCGTGCACACCTTCAACTACAACCGCGACTTCTACATCCCGGCCGACGCGGTCGTCCGGGCCGAGAACGAGCGCACCGCCGTGCTGGCGGGACGGGTCTGACCTCGATGATGCACACGGACACCGCGCCCCCCGGCACCGCGCCGGTCTTCCATCTGGAGGAGGAGCATCATCCGGAGACCAGCACCCTGCTCGGGTTCTGGATCTACCTGATGAGCGACTGCCTCATCTTCGCGGTCCTGTTCGCCACCTACGGCGTTCTCGGGCGCAACTATGCGGCCGGGCCGTCGCCGAAGGATCTGTTCGACCTGCCGCTCGTCGCGCTGAACACGGCGATGCTGCTGTTCTCGTCCATCACCTATGGCTTCGCCATGATCGCGATGGACAAGGGCCGGCAGGCGGCGACGCAGGCCTGGCTGGCGATCACCGGGCTCTTCGGCGCGGCCTTCCTCGGGATCGAGCTCTACGAGTTCAGCCATCTGATCCACGAGGGCGCCGGGCCGCAGCGCTCCGCCTTCCTGTCCTCGTTCTTCACGCTGGTCGGCACCCACGGTCTGCACGTCACCCTCGGCCTCGTCTGGCTGATGGTGCTGATGGTGCAGGTGGGCCAGCGCGGGCTGATCCCGGAGAACCAGCGCCGGCTGATGTGCCTGTCGATGTTCTGGCACTTCCTCGACGTGGTCTGGATCGGCGTCTTCACCTTCGTCTACCTGATGGGAGTCCTGCAATGAGCGCCGAGACGGCCCACCACGGCGACGGGCACGGACACCACGACGGCGCGAGCCACGGCTCGCTCGGCGGCTACGTCACCGGCTTCGTGCTCTCGGTGATCCTCACCGCGATCCCGTTCTGGCTGGTGATGGCGCGCCCGATCGAGAGCGCGCTCTGGACGGGCATCGTGATCATGGCCTTCGCGGCGGTGCAGATCGTGGTCCACATGATCTACTTCCTGCACATGAACACGAAGTCGGAGGGTGGCTGGACCATCCTGGCGCTGATCTTCACGGTGACCCTCGTGGTGATCACGCTGACCGGCTCGCTCTGGGTGATGCACCACCTGAACACCAACATGATGCCCATGTCGGCGCACGACATGCGCCACGCCCCCTGAGGCCCAGGCGTCCTCCCCCGTCGAGGGGGAGGACGAATTGCGGCAACAACCGGCGGATCCGGCCTGCGGGCCTACGCCGTCCGGCGCTCCCGCTCGGGGGGATGGGTTCCGCGGTCTCGCCGCGACCCTCGCCCCGTCTCCCAATCGATCCCGTCGCTCTCGCCCGGGGGAACCGGCCATGCTGACGGTCCTGCGATGACCCGGCGCAGCCGCATCCGGCTCCTCGTCATCGACGCGCTGGCGGTGCTCCTCGTCGCCGTGCTCCTCGGGCTCGGGACTTGGCAGGTCCATCGCCGGGCCTGGAAGCTCGACCTCATCGCCCGCGTCGAGGCCAATACCCATGGCGAGCCCGCCATGCCGCCCGGCCCCGATGCCTGGCCGGAGATCGGCGAGCGTGACGCCTACCGGCGCCTTGCGCTCACCGGGACCTATCTGGCCGGCCGCGACACCCTGGTCCAGGCCTTGACGGAGCGGGGCGGGGGCTTCTGGGTGCTGACCCCGCTGCGGACGCGCGCAGGGTTCACGGTCTTGGTCAATCGCGGCTTCGTGCCGGAGCGCCGGGTTCCGCCGCCCCCCGCAGGCGAGACCGCACTCACCGGCCTCCTGCGCCTGACGGAGCCGGGCGGGGGCTTCCTGCGCGCCAACGATGCGGCGGCGGACCGCTGGTACTCGCGCGACGTGGCGGCGATCGTGGAGGCGCGCGACCTCGCGGCCGAGCCCGGTGGCGTGGCGCCCTACTTCGTCGATGCCGCGCGCTCGGGAGACGACGCCCCCGTGAGCGGCCTGACGGTGATCCGCTTCCGCAACGACCACCTGACCTACGCGCTCACGTGGTACGCCCTCGCCCTGATGGTCGCGGGCGGCGCGCTCTACCTGACGATCGACACGTGGCGGCGGCGCGGATCCTGAGAGATCAGCGCCGGGTGTCGTCGATCTGGGCGAGGAGCAGGGCGCGCAGGCGCGCGCCGGGCTCGTCGCGGGCGCGACGGTCCGCGAGGATCGCGGCCCACAGGAGGGCGGCCTCGCTGCGGCCGCCAGAGTTGCGCGCCTCGGCGCGTGCCGGAGCGAAGGTCTCACGACGGTTCATGGCAATCCCTCCCGATTCGTCTCGGGTCGAGCCCGCTTCCGCGACGGGTTAGGCGTGTCGATTGCCACAGTCCAGCCCAAATCTGGGGCAGCACAGGACAAGCCGCGCGCTTCGTCAGGGCAACGCAATGAATGCCATCATGAATACAGGATCGGCGCCCTGCGCGGTGGGCGCCGAGGCCGGATCAGGCGGCGTCGCGCCTGCCGCCCGACCGCTCGGCCTGACCGCCGGGACGGCCGAGGCCGATCTCCTTGGCGAGCGCCGACCGCTGGGCCGCGTAGCCCGGGGCCACCATCGGGTAATCCGCCGGCAACCCGTAGCGCTGGCGATAGGCCTGCGGCGTCAGGCCGTGCTTGGTCAGGTGCCGCTTCAGGGTCTTGTAGGGCTTGCCGTCAATGAAGCTGACGATCCCCTCGTCGGAGATCGACTTGCGGATCTGTGCGGCGGTCGGCTTCTCCACCGCGATCTCGGGCTCGGACGCCTCGGAGCCGGCTCCGGCGAGCGCGGCGAGGGCGGCGTGGATCTTGGCGATCAGCGCCGGCAGCTCGGCGGCCGGCACCGGATTGTTCGATACGTAGGCCGCGACGATGTCACCCGCATACGCGATGATCTCGGGGTTCTGTCCCTGCGCTTCTTCTGCCATCTGTGATCCAGTTGGTTATCGGCGCCCCCGACATTGTCCTCCTTCGACGTCGATCAAGGGGGCAGCCCCAGAGTCGTGCGCAGACCTCTTCGTTCGGGAATGCAGGCCACTCCCTTGCCTTCGGGGCCGATCTCGGGTGCTTGCCGCGGCAACCGTTTCGGCGCAGCAGCGCATCGTGACGACTGAACTCCGGCGCGGCGATCCTGAAAACGACATGGATCAGTCCCGGCCCAGTCGGCTGCTATCCCCCGGAGACCAAGCGCTGCGCCGTCAGGCGCGCAGGCGGACCTGCATGCGGGGCAGGGGGGCCGGCCGGTCGAGCCCGTAGGTCTTGAGTGAGACCACGGTGACCGGCTCGTCGCGGCGGGCGATCACCACGCTGTTGTCGGGCACCGGCGTCCAGGTCGCGTGCTCCTTGTCGAGAGGCTCGGAGACGATGACCACGCCGGCCTCGCCCTCGCGGACATACATGCTGTTGGCATCGTCGTTGGCCGCGTAGCGGAAGGCGTAGAGGTCGCGCCCGTCCGCCAGCGCCGCGGTGAAGCGGAAGGGGTGGCCGCCGTCGTTGCCGCCGACGAGATCGGTGATCGTGGCGAGCACCTGCACGGTCGCGGCGACGGGGTCGCGCGGCTCGCCGGCCTCCCCCGCCGGCCCCATCAGACCGGCGCCGAGGATCGCCAGGAACAGCGCCTCGGAATCCGTGGTGCCGCCGCGGCTCGGATAGAGCTCATCCGGGATCAGGGCCTCGATCCGGCGGCGCAGCCGCGTCCAGTCGCCGACATAGCCGTTGTGCATGAACAGCCAGGGACCGCAGGTGAAGGGATGGCAGTTCGGCCGGGTGATCGGCGTGCCGGTCGCCGCCCGGACATGGCCGAAGAACAGGTGCGAGTGCAGGTGGCGGCACAGGTAGCGCAGGTTGTCGTCCGACCACGCCGGCTGGACCTCGCGGTAGCGGCCGGGCTCGGGATGCTCGCCGTACCAACCGAGGCCGAAGCCGTCGCCGTTGGTGGCGGCGGTGGATTCCAGCGCCTGGATGCTCTGCGAGACGAGCGAGTGGGCCGGCTCCGTGACGTAGCGCTCCAGCGGTATCGTGCGGCCCCGGTAGGCGATCCAGCGGCACATGAGGCTCTCCTCCCGTTGCTCTCGGAAACTCGCGCCGCCCCGCCAATCCCGGAGGATCGTGGAGATTCCGCGTCACCTTGAGCGGACCCTTGCTGCGGGGCGGTCGTCCGAGACCTCGTGTCGCGTCCGTGATCCAAGGATCACGGAAAAGGCTCTAGATCCCCTGCGCCTGCAGCCAGGCTTCCAGGAGGGCCACCTGCCAGAGCTTCGAATGTCCCTTGGGCGTCAGCGTCCCGTCGGGATCGGCGAGCAGGCGGTCGATATAGGGGCGGCTGAACAGGCCACGCTCCCGTGCCGCGGGGCTGTCGAGCACCCCGCGCACGAAATCCATGTAGGGCCCGCGGATGTGCTTCAAGGCCGGGACGGGAAAATAGCCCTTCGGCCGGTCGATCACCGCGGCGGGCAGGACGGCGCGGGCGGCCTCCTTGAGGATGAACTTGCCGCCGTCCTTGACCTTCAGCGCGGCGGGCACGCGGGCGGCAAGCTCCACCAGTTCGTGGTCGAGGAAGGGCACGCGCGCCTCGAGCCCGCAGGCCATGGTCATGTTGTCGACCCGCTTGACGGGGTCGTCCACCAGCATGACCTGCGTATCGAGCTGCAGCACCTGATCGACGGGGTCCTGCGCCGCGAGGCCGCCGAGGAAGGCCGCCACGAAGGCGCGGCTGTGATCCGGGCCGAGCCAGGCCGGGGCCAGGGTCTCGGACATCTCGGCATGGTCGCGGTCGAAATAGACCCGGGCGTAGTCCGCGACCGGGTCGGTCGACCCCACCATCTTGGGGTACCAGTGGTAGCCGCCGAAAATCTCGTCGGCGCCCTGGCCGCTCTGCACCACCTTCACATGCTTGGACACCTCCTGCGACAGGAGCAGGAAGGCGACCGCGTCGTGGCTCATCTGCGGCTCGGACATCGCCCGGATCGCGAGCGGCAACGCCTCGAGTGTGCGCGAGGCGTCGACCGCGATCTTGACGTGGTCGGTGCCGAAGGTCTCGGCGACGAGGTCGGAATACCGGAACTCGTCCCCCTCGACGCCGTTCACCGCGTCGAAGCCGACGGCGAAGGTCTTCAGACCGGTCTGGCCCTTGCGGGCGAGCAGCGCCACGAGGAGCGAGCTGTCGAGGCCGCCCGAGAGGAGAACACCGGTCGGCACGTCGGCGATCTGGCGCCGCTCGACCGCGAGCCCCAGCATGTCGAGCACGCGGGCGCGCCAATCGCCCTCGGTGAGGTTCGCGTCCTCCGCCCGCGGGCCGACCTCCAGGGTCCAGTAGGTCTGCTGCCGCCGCGTCCCGTCCGGCTCCACTGTGAGCAGGGTGGCGGGCGGCAGCTTCTTCACGCCCTTGAGGATGGTGTTCGGAGCGGGCACCACCGCGTGCAAGCTCATGTAGTTGTGCAGGCCCGCCGGATCGATCGCGGTGTCGACCCCGCCCGCAGCGAGCAGCGCCGGCAGCGAGGAGGCGAAGCGCAGGGCGCCCGCCGTCTCGGCGAGGTAGAGCGGCTTGATGCCGAGCCGGTCGCGCCCGAGCACGACGCGGCCGCTGTCACGCTCGTGGATCGCGAAGGCGAACATGCCGAGGAAGCGGTCGACGCAGGACGGCCCCCAGGCATGATAGGCCTTGAGGATGACCTCGGTGTCGCTGGTCGAGAAGAAGCGGTAGCCCTTGGCCGCAAGCTCCTCGCGTAGAGCGGGGTAGTTGTAGATGCAGCCGTTGAAGACGACCGCGAGGCCGAGCTCGGGATCGACCATCGGCTGCTGGCCGGCCTCCGAGAGATCGATGATCTTGAGCCGGCGGTGGCCGAAGGCGATGCGGCCCTGCTGATAGAGGCCGGAGGCGTCCGGCCCGCGGGGCGCGAGGCACCCCGTCATCGCGCGCACCGCGTCCGGATCGGCCGTCCCGTCGAACCTGATCTCTCCGGCAATTCCGCACATGGCAGCCGACCGCCTCTCCGCTCGCGACGAGCCCGAGCGGCAGAACTGGCGGCACGGCCCCGACGTTCCCAATGGCGCGGAGACAGCACCCGAGCCATGCTCCAGGCGCGCAGCTCAAGCTATGGCGCGGGCAAGACGGCGCCGGAGATGCCGGGAAGCGGGATCGGGACCGAGTCAGATCCGGGTGCCGTCGTCCTTCGGCGGCTTGCCGCAGCGGAAGCGCGCGACCCGCCAGCGGTCATGGCTGTTCTGCCACGCGGCCATCTGGGGCTGGGCCACGGTCATGCACTGCATCGGGGTCTGCACCTCTTCGTTGAAGTGGTGCACGCGCATGACGCAATGAGTTGGGTTGGCGACGAGGCAGGTGAGGAAGTAAAGCCCGTAGAGCATGCAGCATTCCCTGTCGTTCGGCGCGCGCTTCCTCCAGTCCGTGATTGATCTTGCCCCCGATCTGGCAAGGGCCGTGCCGGCTCAACGCCGCGGGCGCGGATCGCGTGCGGCCCGTGATCAAAATGTCGCAGGTTCGGTCCGCCGATCGGGGCCGTGCCCGGCGCCTCCACCGCAGCTGCGCGATTTCGCCAAAAAGCCGTGGTGTCGTCGCGGACGACCTCGATCACACCCGACCCGGATCCCGATGTCCCGCCCGACCGCCGCTCTGCTCCTCGCCGCCCTCGTCCTGCCGGCGCACGCCGCCGAGTCGATCACGGGGCATGCCACGGTGATCGACGGCGACACGATCGAGCTGACGGGCAAGCGGATCGATCTGCACGGCATCGACGCGCCGGAATCGGCACAGACCTGCGAGACGGCGCGCGGCACGAGCTATCGCTGCGGGCAGGCCGCGGCCACGGCCCTGCGCGGGCGCATCGGCACGGCCGACGTCACCTGCGAGCCCCGGGGCACCGATGCAAGGGGCCACGTCTCGGCGGTCTGCCGCGTCGGGGGCGAGGATCTCGCGGCCTGGATGGCCGCGCACGGCCACGCCCTGGCGAACCGCCACCAGAGCCAGGCCTACCTGCCGCAGGAGCGCCGGGCCTGGGCGACCCGGCGGGGCCTGTGGGCGGGCACCTTCGAGGAGCCTGCGGACTGGCGCCAGGCGCGCCACCGGGCCGAGGCCGCGGCGCAGGCCGCCGCGGATTGAGCGACGCTGCGGGGCGGGAATCGTATCAATCGGGGATGGCGTAGCCGATCGCGCTGCAGACCAGGGCGAGCGCCGTGACGCGCGCGGCGAGCCGGCTCGCGGGGCCGAAGGGCATGGGCCCGGCCTCCTCCGGGCCGGCATCGTGCTCGTAGCGGGCGAGCAGGGTCTCGAAGGTCGGAATCGCCCGGATCGCGAGGCGGAGCCAGAGCCCGAGCGCGGCGAGCCCGATGAGCAGGCCCCCATAGGTGAAACCGTCGTCCAGCACGGAACCCTCGTCCTGCCAGACCCCCTTGGCACAACCATAAGGCGCAGCATGCCGGCGCGGCAAGGCGGATCTCGCGCGGTCCGGCGCCCTCAGCCCTGCGGCAGGCCGACCAGCCAGTCGTGCAGGGACGCGGCCGCCGCCTCCCAGCGCGGCTCCAGCATGAGGGCGTGGGCGAGGCGCGGGACGATGACCGGCTGCACGCCGTAATAGGCGCCCGTGCGCCAGACCTCGTCGGCCGGGATGAACCGATCCGCGGCGCCGCCGAGGACGAAGCTGCGCGGGGCCTGCCAGGGCAGGGGCCCGCGCGGCGGCAGCCCCTGCAGCTCCGGCCCGATCAGGGGCGATTCCTCGCCGGCCCGCGCCATGAACCGACGGAAGACCGACTCCGGCACGTCCTGCGAGAACAGGCCCGCCCGCAGGATCGCGGGGTCGGCATGGCGTACCCCGTCCGTGCTCAGGGTGAGCACCTCGCGGAACAGGGCCGGGCTCGACAGGCTCATGCGCAGAGCCGACACGGCGAGGCCCCAGGGCGGGACCGCGGCGAGCAGCGCCATGGCGTGGGGCCGGGCGCCCAGGCGCACCCAGTCCTGGATGACGGCGCCGCCGAGGGAATGGCCGATCACCACCAGGGGGCCACCGACCCGGTCGGCCGCCGCGGCGAGATCCGCGACGTAGTCGGAGAGCCGCCAGGAGCGGATCCCCGCATGGCCGCCGCTTCCGCCATGCCCGCGCAGGCTGACCGCGTAGGCCTCGAACCCCGCCTCAGCGAAGTAGGGCAGAACGTGCTCGTCCCAGATCCAGGCGCCGGCCGCGATCCCGTGCACGAAGAGGAGCCGCGGGCCGCCGCGGGCCCTACGCGGGCGCCGGTCGATGATCTCCAGCCGGATGTCGTGCCCCGATGCGGCGGCCATGCCCCGATCCCGTCCCCGCCCCGTTTGCGAGCGCGCCTTCTACGCAGGAAGCCGGTCCGCGGGGAAGGACTTTCGGGACAGGCGCTCTCCGCGGCAGCCATCCTGTCTGCCGCGGCCTCCATCCGGAGAGGACCGATGACGCGCGAGGACCGCGCCGAGGCGCAGCTTGGCCTCAGGCGCGAGACGGGCTGGTTCTGGACGTTCATCCAGGTAGAGACCGGCGACGGCATCGGGTCGGCGATCGACGTCAGCATGACCATGGAGCGCGAGGCCAACAGCAAGGGCGACCGGGTGACGATGAACCTCTCGGGCAGGTTCCTGCCCGGCGACGAGGAAGGCGTGCCCGATCACGGCTCCAAGGAGCCGTCGGACCGCGTCACCCGCGCTTCCCTCCGCGCCGAACGGGGCGATCAGGACCGGCTCGGCAGCCCGATCCGTCCGCCCGCCGCGCCGAGCCCCGCCTTCGCGCCCGCCCGGTTGACCACGCCGAGGCGCAGCACCGCCTGTTCCAGATAGTCGATCGCGTCGAGGAGATGGGCCCGGGCCGCCTCCACCGCCGCGTCCTCCTCGGGCGGCGTCTCGGCGAGCTTGACCGCGGCGATCAGAACCCGGTCGCGCTCGTCCTCGATGCGGGGGTCGCGCTCCACCCGGCCGCGGATCTCGGCGTCGAAGGCCTCGACCACCGCGAAGGGCAGGGCGCCCCGGCCCGCCGGCCCGGCGAAGGCGGTCGCCCGGCGGCGCCCAGCCTCCGCCACGCGCGCCAGCACCTGCATCCCGCCATCCTCAGCGCCCATCCCCGCCTCCGCCGCTCCCCGCCGACGAGCCTGCCGACCGAACCGCCGGTGGGTGAAGGCTGGCGCCTGCATCCGCAAGATGCCACAGAGAGCCGGAGTTCCCGCAGGCAGGATCCGTCCCATCCCGTCCCTGACCCCACCGCGGCCGGCGCAACCGCGCACCGTCTCCTATCTCCTGCCGGCCGTGGTTCTGCTCGCCGGGCTCACCGCCAGCGTGGCGGTGTCCCTGCAGATCCGGCAGGTCAGCGGAGCCCGGGACCGCGACCGCTTCGAGCGCCTGGCCACGCAGCAGGCGGACCGCATCCGCGAGCGGCTCGACACCTATGTCGCGCTGCTGCGCGGCACGGCCGGGCTCTACGCCGCGAGCGAGACGGTGACGCGGGCGGATTTCTCCGCCTATGTCGCCCGCCTGCGCCTCACCGAGCTCTATCCGGGCACCCGCGGCATCGGCTTCGCGCAACCCTTCCGGCCGGAGGAGGGCCCGGCGCTGGTGGCCGCGATGCGGACGCAGGGCCTGCCCGAGTTCCGGCTGCGGCCGGACCCGCCGGGTCTCGAGCCCAGCGCCATCGTCGCCCTCGAACCCCTCGACCGCCGCAACAGCGCGGCGCTCGGCTTCGACATGCTCTCGGAGCCCGTCCGCCGCACCGCCATGGCGCGGGCGCGCGACACCGGCGAGGCGGCGCTCTCCGGCCGGGTCGAGCTGGTGCAGGAGATCGACCGGGACAAGCAGCCGGGCTTCCTCGTCTACCTGCCGGCCTATGCGGGCGGCGCCGTGCCGGAGACGGAGGCAGGCCGCCGGGCCGGCCTCATCGGCTGGACCTACAGCCCGTTCCGGGCCGGCGACTTCTTCCCCTACGTCTCGATCCCCGCCGCCGCGGGCAACGCGCCGGAGCTCGCCTTCCAGATCCACGACCAAGGTCAGGGCGGGCCGGAGCCGGCGGCGGACACCCTGCTCTACGCCTCTCCGGCCTGGCCGCGGGCGGCCGAGGCGGGCGGCCCGACGACGCGGCGCACCGTGCCCATCGCCGGACGGACCTGGACGCTCGCCGCGACGCCAACGGCCGCCTTCGCGCGCGACCCGTCGGGACAGGCCTGGCCCTGGATCCTCGGCCTCGGAGGCCTCGTGACCCTGGCGCTCAGTGGGGCGGCGCTGGCGCAGGGGCGCGCGCAGGCCCGCTCGGAGGCAGCGCGCCTCGACCTCGAGGAGGAGCGCAACCGGCTCGAACTCCTCAACCGGGCCGGGCCGGCCCTGGTGAGCGAGCACGATGTCGAGCGCCTCGTCCAGACGGTGATCGAGGCGGCGACGCGCCTCGTCGGGGGCGCTTACGGCGCCTTCTTCGAGCGTGTGCCGGCGGGCGCCGAGGGCAACGCCGAGGAGGTCTGGCGCCTGTTCAGCCTCACGGGAGGCCCGCGCGAGGCCTTCACCCGCTTCGGCCTGCCGCGGGCGACGAACCTGTTCAAGCCGACCTTCCTCGCCGAGGGCGTGGTCCGCTCCGACGACGTGGCGCAGGACGCCCGCTACGGCTCGCACGGGGGCATGCCCAGGGGCCATCTGCCGGTGCGCAGCTACCTCGCGGCGCCGGTGGTGTCGGGGTCGGGCGAGACTCTCGGCGCCCTGCTGTTCGGCCATCCAGAGCCCGCCCGCTTCGGGCCCCGCGAGGAGCGCCTGATCACGGGCTTCGCCGCCCAGGCTGCGGTCGCCCTCGACAATGCGCGCCTCCTCACCTCGGTCCTGCACGAGCGCCAGCGCTTCCAGGCCGCGGTCCAGGCGGTGCGCGGCATCATGTGGACCAACGACGCCACCGGCCGCATGGCCGGCGAGCAGCCCGGCTGGAGCGCGATCACCGGCCAGTCCCCCGCGGCGTATCAGGGCTTCGGCTGGGCCGACGCCGTGCACCCGGACGACCGGCAGGCGAGCATCGATGCCTGGAACGCGGCGGTGGCCGAGCGCAGGACCTTCGTCCACGAGCACCGGGTGCGCTCGAAGGACGGGGCGTGGCGCACCTACGCGATCCGCGCCGTGCCGGTCCTCGACGAGGCGGGCACCATCCGCGAATGGGTCGGCGTCCACACCGACATCACCGAGCAGCGGGAGGCGGAGGCCGAGCTGCGGGAATCCAACGAGGAGATCCAGCGCTACGCCTACATCGTCAGCCACGACCTGCGCGCCCCGCTCGTCAACGTGATGGGTTTCACGAGCGAGCTGGAGACGGTGCAGGCGGAGATCCGCGAGGCCCTCGCCGGCCATCCGAAGGCCGCCCGGATCGAGGGCGACGTCACCGAGGCGCTCGGCTTCATCCGCGCCGCCATCACCAAGATGGAGGCGCTGATCGCGGCGATCCTAAAGCTGTCGCGGGAAGGACGGCGCACCTTCCGGCCGGAACCGCTCGACATGGCCGCGCTGATGCGGGGCCTCGCCGACGCGCAGCGCCATCAGGCCGACGCGGCCGGCGCCCGCGTCGCGATCGCCGCCGACCTGCCCGACATCGTCGCCGACCGGCTCGCCGTGCAGCAGATCTTCGGCAACCTGATCGACAACGCGCTCAAGTATCTGGATCCGGCCCGCCCCGGCCGGATCACGGTGACGGGCGAGCCCGTCTCCGGGACCCGCATCCGCTACGCCGTCACGGATAACGGCCGCGGGATCGCCCCCCAGGACCATGCCCGCGTCTTCGAGCTGTTCCGCCGCGCCGGCGCCCAGGACCGGCCCGGGGACGGAATCGGCCTCGCCCACGTCAAGGCGCTGGTGCGCTCCCTCGGTGGGCGCATCACGGTCTCGTCGGAACTCGGGGCCGGCACCACCTTCAGCGTGACCCTGCCGCGTGACGCCGCCGGGGCCGCCCCGCCGCTCGCGGCCGAGTGAGGATAACGCCCATGCATCCCGTCTGCATCGTGATGATCGAGGACGACGAGGGCCATGCCCGCCTGATCGAGCGCAACATCCGCCGGGCCGGCGTCAACAACGACATCGTTCCCTTCCGGACGGGAACGGAAGCCCTGGCTTATCTGTTCGGGCCGGACGGGTCGGGGGAGGCGAGCGCGCGGCGCCATCTCCTGGTCCTGCTCGACCTCAATCTGCCGGACATGACCGGCATCGACATCCTGGAAAAGATCAAGGCCAACACGCACACCAAGCGCTCGCCGGTCGTGGTGCTCACCACCACGGACGACGCGCGCGAGATCCAGCGCTGCTACGATCTCGGCGCCAACGTCTACATCACGAAGCCCGTCAACTACGAGGGCTTCGCCAACGCCATCCGCCAGCTCGGCCTGTTCTTCTCGGTGATGCAGGTGCCGGAAAACCCATGAGCGCCGCCCGATGAGTTCCGACGCGCCGGCGCGGGGCCGCATCCTCTACATCGACGACGACCCGGGCCTCGCACGCCTCGTGCAGCGGGCGCTCTCCGCCCGCGGCTACGCAGTCGAGGCGGTGGCGAGCGGCGAGGCCGGCCTCGCACGGCTGGCGCAAGGCGGCATCGACGCCGTCGCCCTCGACCACCACATGCCCGGACGCACCGGGCTCGAGCTCCTGCCGGAGATCCGGGCCCTGCCCGACGCGCCCCCCGTCATCTACGTCACCGGCTCGGAGGACAGCCGCGTGGCGGTGGCCGCGCTCAAGGCGGGGGCGGTCGACTACGTCTGGAAGGACGTGCAGGGGCACTTCCGCGAGCTTCTCGGCGAGGCGGTCGACACGGCGTTGCGCCAGGAGGCGCTCCGCCGCGACAAGGAGCGGGCCGAGACGGAGGTCCGCGAGGCGCGCGACCGGGCCGAGCTCCTGCTGCGCGAGGTCAATCACCGCGTCGCGAACTCCCTGGCGCTCGTCGCCGCCCTGGCGCGCATGCAGACCAACGCGGTCTCCGACCCGGCCGCCAAGAGCGCGCTCGAGGAGATGCAGGCCCGGATCTCGGCCATCGCCGGCATCCACCGACGCCTCTACACCTCGGAGGACGTGGAGGCGGTGGAGATCGACGCCTATCTCGCGAGCCTCGTCGAGGAGCTGGAGGCCGCCATGAAGGCGGCGGGGCGCGACCACGCCATCCGGCTCGCCGCCGACCCGATCCGCCTCGCCACGGACAAGGCGGTCTCGCTGGGCGTCGTCGTCACCGAACTCGTCACCAACGCCTACAAATACGCCTATCCCGCCGGCTCCTCGGGCGAGATCCGCGTCGATGTCCGCCCGGACGGCGGCGATGCGCTGGTGCTCACGGTGGCCGATGACGGAGTCGGCTGGACGGGGCAGGGGACCCCGCGCGGCACCGGCCTCGGCTCGCGCATCATCCGCGCCATGGCGACCAACCTGCGCTCGCAGATCGCCTACGCCGCGGAAGGGCCCGGCACGCAGGCGGTGCTGCGCTTCCCGGTCTGACGGCGCGTGAGGGCCAAGTGCGCCCTCAGCCGGCCTCCCCCTCGCGGTGCTCGATCCAGGCGGCGAGCGCGGGGGACAAGCCGGTGGCGGGTTTCGGGCCGGGCCGGGCGAAGCGGCCCGAGGCGGGAGGGCGGGCGCCCATCCGCACCAGCCCCTGCGCCTGACCGAGAGCCGCGGCGAGCGGGTCGACCAGAGGCACCGGCACAAGGTCGCGCACGCGCAGGGCGAGGCCCGTGAGCGGCGCGCCCGCCAGGATCACCGCGTCGGCCCCGTTCTCGGCGGCGCGCGCCGCCAGGGCCACGATCTCGCTCTCCAGCTCGTGCTGAACCTCGGTCACCGAGCGGAACTCCCCCTCGGCCGCGACAAGCCCGGCGCAGCGGGCATGCAGGCCGGCCTGATGCACCGCGTCCTCGTACCAGGGCAGGAGCTTGCGCGAGAAGGTGACGATGGAGAAGCGCTGGCCCAGCATGCAGGCGGTGAGCATGGCCGCCTCCGCCATGCCGACCACAGGCAGGTCGAACAGCTCGCGGGCGGCCACCAGGCCCGGATCGCCGAAGGCGGCGATCACCGCGGCGTCGTGGCCGGCTTGGTGCTCGGCGAGCGTCTCCAGCACCGCGGCGCCCGCGAGCTGCGCCTCGGCCCGGCTCGCGATGTAGGGCAGGCCCCGCACGGCGGTGAGCGCGGTGACGCGCACGTCCGGCGCGAGCGCCGCCACCGCGGCCGCGGCCATGCGCTCCGTCATCGCGGCGGAGGTATTGGGATTGAGAAGCAGGATCTTCACGAAAACGCTGACCTTCTTGGAGCTCGTGGCGGCTCTCAGCCGCCCGCCGCCCGCGCCCACAGGGCCGCGATGGCGTCTTCCGCGTCGCGCCGGATCGCCTCGGCATCGACCTGAGTCGGGCATCCGTCCTCGACCACGACCGCGCCGTCGACGATGACGGTCTCCACGTCGCGCCCCTGGCCCGTATGGACCAGAGTGCCCAGCGGGTTGCGCGCCGGGGTCAGATGCGGGCGGCGCAGGTCGAGGAGGACGAGGTCGGCCCGCTTGCCGGGCACAAGGCTGCCGATCTCGTCCGCGAGCCCCATCGCCCGAGCGCCGCCGAGGGTTGCCATCTCGAACACGGTCTCCGGCTGCCACGCGTCCGTGACAGCGCCCTGCTGGATGCGCCCGACCGCGAGCGCCCAGCGCATCACCTCGACCATGTCGGCATGCATGTTGTCGGTGCCGAGGCTCAGCCGGGCGCCTGCAGCGCGCAAGGCTTGAGTCGGCGCGATGGTGGCGCCGGTGGCGTTGCCCTTGGCGATATGGGCCACCGTGATGCCGGCCCGGCCGATCCGGGCGATATCCGCGTCGCTCACATGGATACAATGGGCCGCGAGCAGGCGGTCGTTCAGGAGGCCGACCTCGTCGAGCAGCTCCGGCGGGCTCAGCCCATCGCGCGCGCGGATGCGGGCGAGCTCGACCTTGCTCTGCGAGAGATGCGTCGTCACCCGCAGGCCCGTGCGCTCCGAGGCATCCCGGATGCGGCGCAGGAAGGGCGTCGAGCAGGTGTCGGGGGCGTGCGCGGCGAGCTGCACGCCGATGCGCAGGTCCGACTTGCCCTCGTAGCGCTCGGCCAGCGCCAGCGCCTCGTCGAGGGTGCGCTCGCCGATCGCGTCGCAATGCTCCCAGCGGCCGGTGGAGACCCCGCTGAAATCGACGTCGTGGATGCGTCCGCAGGACCAGACCCTGAGGCCCAGCTCCGCCATGGCGGGGGTGACGACGTCGGCATGGACGAAGGTGTCGTTGATCAGCGTCGAGCCGAACAACATCGCCTCGAGCGCGCCGAGGCGGGCGATCGCGTAGGCCTCGTCGGGGCGCACCATGTGCCCCTGCGGGATGCCCGGCGTGTAGGCGGGGGCGAAGCCGAGGTCTTCGGCCACGCCCCGCACCATGCTGAGATTCGCGTGGGTGTGGATGTTGACGAGCCCGGGGATCGCGAGCCGCCCCGGCCGGTGCAGGGTCTTCCGCGCGGCCGGCGGCTCGCCCGCGGCGGGCTCGATGCTGACGAGGCGCCCCGCGCGGATGCCGATCCGTGCGTCCAGGATCGGGGCGGCGCCGGGCTCGCCGGTCAGCGCGGTGACGCCGGTGACGAGGAGATCGAGGGGTTCGGCCAGGCCGCGCCCGGAACGGGTGTGTTCGTCCATGTCGCTCACCGGTCGAGGACGTGGGTCAGGAAGCGCCGGGTGCGCGGGTCACCGGGATCGGTGAAGATCGCCTCGGGCGGCCCCTCCTCGACGATGGCACCGTCCTCCATCACGATCAGCCGGTCGGCGACCTGACGGGCGAAGCGCATCTCGTGGGTGACGACGATCATGGTGAGGCCCTCGCGGGCGAGCGCCCGCATCACGTCGAGCACCTCGTGCACCAGTTCCGGATCGAGGGCCGAGGTCGGCTCGTCGAACAGGATCAGTTCCGGCTCCATGGCGAGCGCCCGGGCGATCGCCACCCGCTGCTGCTGGCCGCCCGAGAGCTGGGAGGGCCGCTTGTGCATGTGCTCGGCAAGGCTCACCCGGGCGAGCTGGGCCTTCGCCCGCGCCTCGGCCTCGGCCCGCGACAGGCCGAGCGTCCGGCGCGGGCCGATGGTGACGTTGTCGAGCGCCGAGAGGTGCGGGAACAGGTTGAAGCGCTGGAACACGAAGCCGAAGCGCCGCCGCTGCCGGGCGAGCGCGGATTCGCTCATGGGGCGCCAGCGCCCGTCAGGGCTCAGGTGCCCACCGACGCTCTCGCCCGCGAGCCGGATCTCGCCGCCGCTCGGCGCCTCCAGGTGGTTGAGGCAGCGGAGCACCGTGGTCTTGCCCGAGCCCGAGGGGCCGATCAGCACCAGGGTCTCGCCGCGGGCGAGGTCGAAGGAGATGCCCTTGAGGATCTCGCGGGCACCGTAGCTCTTGCGCAAGTCCCGCACGGCGAGGAGCGGCGCGGCGGGGGCCGGGACGGGGGGCGGCACCGGGGCTGCCGGGGACGGGGCCTGCATCGTGGCGGTCACCATGCGGGCATCCTCCGCTCGAGCTGCCGCGACACGTAGGCGAGGCAAGAGATGATCACGTAATAGTAGATCGCCAGCAGCGCGAAGATCTCCAGCGGCGCGAAATGCGAGGCGATGATCGCCTGACCCGAGCGGGTCAGCTCGTAGACCGAGATCACCGAGAGCAGCGAGGTGTTCTTGACGAGGGTGATCAGGTCGTTGGTCAGTGCCGGCGTCATCGGCCGGATCGCCTGCGGCAGCAGCACGTAGACGAGGATCTGCCCGCGGGTCATGCCGATGGATTTCGCCGCCTCGCTCTGGCCGCGCTCCACCGCGCCGACCGCGCCGCGCACCACCTCGGCGACGTAGGCCGCGCTGTTGAGCGAGAGGGCGAGCACGCCGGAGACGAACTCGCCCGGCCGCCAGCCGAGCATCGGCAGGCCGAAGAACACGATGAAGATCTGGATCAGCAGCGGCGTGCCGCGGATGAAGTCGACATAGGCCCGCACCAGCAGGCGGGCGGGAGCCGGGCCACCCAGGGAGACGAGCCCGAGCGCCACGCCGCCCGCGAGCCCGAGGGCTCCGGCGAGCGCGGCGATCTTGAGGCTCGTCAGCGCACCCTGGACGAGAAGGGGGACGGCCATCGCGACGATGGCCCAGTCGATGGTCATGATTCGAAGGCTCTTGGGGCGCGCCGGCTCAGGAGAAGGTCGGCACCTTGTCCGCGAGGTCCATGCGGATGCCGAACCATTTCTCCTGCAGGGCGTAGATCTCGCCCGAGGCCTTGAGCGCGGTGATGCGCTCGTCGAGGAAGCCGGCGAGCGCCGTATCCTCCTTGCGCAGGCCGATGCCGGCCCAGTTGCGCGGGCCGATATTGCGCACGATGGCGTAGCGGCCCGGCGCGTCCTTCGTCACCTGGGTCAGGGTCGCCAGGGCGTTGATGACTCCGTCGACCGAGCCCTGCGCCAGGGCGAGATAGGCGGAGGGGTGATCGTCGTAGGTCTTGATCTCGGCGAAGCCCTTGCCGGTGGCGGCCTTGAGCTTCTCCTCGAGCCCCGCCTTCATGGTGTCGCCGGCCGAGCCCAGCTTCACCCCAAGGATCTTGCCGGCCATGCCGTCGAGGGACTTGATCGTGCCGGCATCGGAGGCACGGATCAGCAACTCCTGCGTCGCCTCGGTATAGGGGATGGTGTAGCCGACCTTCTGGACCCGCTCCTTGGTATAGGTGAGCGAGGTCATGATCACGTCGAAATTGCCCGCGTAGAGGGCCGGGATGACGCCGGCCCAGGCGGTGTCCACCATCTCGACCCTGACGCCCAGCGGCTGGAACAGCAGCGCGGCGAGGTCCACGTCGTAGCCGACGATCTTGGCCCCGTCGCGGAAGGTGAAGGGCCGGTAGGCCGCCTCGCAGCCGACCCGGACGACGCCCGCCTTGCGCAGATCCTCCGGCCCGCGGCCCGCCGCGAAGGCGGCCCCCCCGAGGGCGGGCAGGGCGAGGGCGCCTGCCGCGCCTCGCAGGAGGGTGCGGCGGCTGAAGAGCGTATCGAAGGTGCGGGCCATGGCGGCTTCTCCCGGATGAGTCGCTGGGCAATATCCAAATTGCATGCCATCTTGAAAATGCAAGCTTTTTCAGTGGCAGCGACGAAGCCTCATGGGGCGGCGCGGGCGGATTCGGCAGAAAGCGCCAGCCCGTCCGCCACCGTCTCGCCGGTGCGGCAGAGATGCTGGCGCCACACACCCCGAGCCTGCTCCGGATCGCGCCTCCGGAAGGCCTCCATCAGCGCCTCGTGCTCGCCGACCGACTCGGCCCAGCGGGCGGGATCGAAGATGGCGACGTAGCGGCCGCGGCGCGCCCGCAGCATCAGAGTGGCGTGGCTGCCGATCAGGACGGGGTTGCCGGAGAGCTTCACGACCTGATCGTGAATGCGGCTGTTGATGTCGAAATAGGCATCCTTCTCGCGCGTCTCGTAGTGACGCAGCATCTGCGCGTGCAGGTCCTCGAGCCCGGCCAGCGCCTCGGGGGCGGCAGTCTGCACGGCGCGGTCTGCGGCGAGGCCCTCGAGCTCGGCGATCACCTCGAAGAGGTGGCGCGCCTCTGCGGAGGTGAGCATCATCACCCGGGCGCCGCGGTTCTGGCTGATCTCGATGAGGCCGTCCGCCTCGAGGAGCTTCAGCGCCTCGCGCATCGGGGTGCGCGAGACGTTCAGGCGCTCGCAGAGCACGCGCTCCACGACGCGGCTGCCTGCGGCGAGCTCCCCGCGCACGATGAGGTCGCGCAGGGTGTCGGCGACCTGCCGCGCGAAGGGGATGCGCCGCGACAGCGGCAGGCCGCGCGAGCCCAGCACGATCCCGGCCTGCGTCATGTCCGCAGACCCCGTCTCCCGCTCTTCCACGGCAGAACCTCCCATGACGCGGACACCGTATCGTTTTCTCGACTTAGCGAAAGCCACAGGTTGCATTCAAGTGAATGGCGACGAAAGAGGCGGCTCCATTCCGCAGCCTCGACACCTGTCCCCGCCTCGGCATCGCCCTGGCAGGAGACGATGGGCGGCCCGCTCGGGGGTGGAACGCCATCTCCGTGTGGGCGCGGCAGATTGAAGCGCGGGCCCATCCCGCCCGCTCCCTTCCCCCTCTCCCGCACGGGTCGCCCTCGCCGCCGCGTCGCGTATAAGGCCCCGACGCCCCCCGCCCGAGGACCTCGCCCGTGCCCGTCACCCAGATCACCCACAACGACCTCGACGGCTACGGGGCCGCCACCGTGGTCGGCGCCTTCCGCGCCCAGGACCGCATCGTTCACGTGGCGCGCTACGGCGATGTCGGACCGGTGGTCGAGGCCGAGCTGAAGCGTCTCGACAAAACGCCCGAGCCGGAGCTCCTGCTCGTCACCGATATCGGCCTGGAGGCCGTGGCGGTGAAGTTCATCCGCAGCTTCGCGGCGCTCAACCGCCGCCGGGGGGAGGGGCGCCACCACCGCCTCGTGGTGCTCGACCACCACGCCTCCTCGATCGACCAGCTTCGCGAGGGCGGCCTGCCGCCCGTCCCCGATCCGGAGCACCCCTCCCTGAGCCGGTTCGACCTCGGCGATCCCGAGATCGCCGTGCTGATCGACGGGAATGCCTGCGCCACCCGCATGGCGCTCGAGCACCGCGCCCTCTACGCCGGGGAGGCGCCCGAGCCCGGCCCCGACCTCGCGGCGCTGGTCGAGGCGGTCGACGCCCTCGACCTTTGGCAGAAGGGGCGCCCCGCCTTCCCGGGCGGCCTCGCCCTCGACGAGATCTTCTGGGACAACGTCTCGACCCTGGTGCCGCTCGGACATCCCTGGCACGACCGCTTTGTCGGCGGCCTGCTCCTCGCCGTGGCGGGGCTGTTGCGGGCCGGCGCGAGCCCGGCCGAGGTCGAGGCGCAGGTCGGCGCCCTGCGTCTGAGGCTCACCGACGCGCTGATGGCGGGCGACCCGGAGGACGATCCGCGCCTCACCACCCGCATGCGCGTCGCCCGGGCGCTCGCCCGCTCGGACGCGCTGTTCCACCGTCTCTCGGACGGCACGCTCCTCTCCTTCGGGCTCGATTCGGGCACCTTCCAGCGGGTCTCGGACCTCGTCATGGCCGGGGGCCGGGCGCGCCGCGTCGTCAACGTGCAGCGGGTCGGCACGCTCTCCTTCCGCTCGAACGACGAGACGGCGCTCGCCGGGGCGCGCCTGTTCCGCGGCGGCGGCCACAAGGACGCGGCCGGCGGCAAGCTCCAGAGCGGCTCCGCCTTCTCCCTCGCCGACGCGGTGGCCCAGGTCGAGCCGGTCCTGAATCCGCCGGCTCCGGACCCGGCCTCCAGCCCCTTCGCGGCCCTGCGCGGCTGGAAGGGCGGCGCCTGATCCGACCGCCGGCACGGGAGCCCCCACCGAAGGCGTAGTGCAGCCTACCTTAATTGGGGGATGCACGGAGCTGCGGGCTGGTGAACGTGGACCCTGCCGCGAGACGCCCCCGGCCCCCGGCGCCGCGGCGGAGGGTCACGTCCGCGATGCTCGTCGGCATGCCGCTGCTGCAAGTCCTCGATCGGTTGGGCTGCGGCGGCATCATCCTGTCGACGGGGGGGCAGGTGCTCGCGGTGAATGCCGGCGCGCAACGCATCCTGCAGGAGACCTTCGGCCTCGCCGACCCCGAGGTGGCGAGCCTCGACGGCGAGGGGCGCGAATTCGTGAAGCGGCTGTTGCGCCGCGGCCGCACGCGCATCCATCTGGACGAGGACAGCTGGATCCTGATGGAACGGGAGGGCAGGCGCCCGCTGATCATGAACGCCACGCCGGTTCCGGTGCTGAGCGAGGATGGCCCGCACACCGTCCTGATGCTGCTCGACCTCGACGCGGCCCCGCAGACCAACCGCATCGCCCTGGAGCGGATCTTTCGCCTGACGCCGACCGAATCGCGCCTCGCCACGATGCTGGCGAACGGGGCGACGCTCGCTGAGGCGGCCGAGGTGCAGGCTGTGAGCGTCGCCACGGCGCGCACGCAGCTCAAGGCGATCTTCGCCAAGACGCACACCCACCGCCAGGCCGAGCTGGTGATGCTGATCTCGCGTCTCTCGGCGCTGCCCTGGTGATCCTGATCCCGGCGGATCGACCGATGCGGTGGGGGAGGCCCTAGCGCCCGGCCAGGCAGCCGGGGTCGAGCAACTTCTCCGCATGCGCGCTCGGCGCGCGATAGGCCAGCAGGGCGAAGTCCCGCGCACGGCCCGCGGGCGCGGCGCCTCCGACGGGCACCACGCCGCCCGCCGGCAACGGGACCATCGCGAGGCTCACGTCGCGCAGGCTCATCGAGCGGCCCGGCAGGTGGGGGAGGGTGGCGAAGGGGTTGAAGGCCGGCAGGGTCTGCGCGTCGACCCGCAGCGCGTAGAAGCGGGTACCCCTCAGGCGCACCGGCAGAAGACTCCAGGTGCTCCCGACATGGTCGGCCACGCGCTGCAGGGCATTCGTGACGCCCGGCTGCACGCAGGCGAGGTGGATGTGCAGCTGGTCCTGGCTGCGCCCGCCGACCGAGTTGACGGCGAGCCCCACATCGTCGGGGGCGAGCCCCTCCCGCGCCGCGTCCGAGACGAGGTGGCGCGCGGCGAGCGCCGCCCGCCAATAGGCGGCCCCGGCCGGCCCGGTCAGCACCGGCGCCTCGACCCCCGACACGGTCGCGGTCGGCATGACGACGAAATGGGTGCGCTCCCCCGGCGCGCGCAGGATCGCCGTGCCCGGGCGCCCCGGCGCGCCGAGATCGACGGCGACGCAGGGGAAGGCCCGGTCCGCGTAGCGCTTGGCGAGCACGCAGGTCTTGAGCGCCGCCCAGAGCACGTCGCGGGTCGGGTCCGGGCCGGCCTTGGCCGGGTCGATCGTCGCGAGGGCGGCGGCGAGCAGCAGGACGCGGCGCATCGGGTCTCGAGTCGCGGGGGCCCGCTCAGCCGGGCGCGAGGGCGGCCTGCCTCGGACGGGACGGGGCAGCCGGAGCAGGCAGATAGGAGCGGCTCCAGGCCTCCAGCATCAGGAGGCGCCAGAGCAGCGTGCCGAAGCCCCGCCCCTCCGGCCGCCGCGCCTGCGCGAGGATGCGCTCGATTCCCCCCTCCGTCCAGACCGCGAGGCCGAGCGCGCGCGGATCGAGCAGGCGCGCGCGGGCGAAGGCCTGGCCCGATCCGGCGCGGAACCAGTCGTCGAGGGGCACGCCGAAGCCCCGCTTCGCGCCGGCCTGCACGGGCTCCGGCAGCAGGCGGCGCGCCATCGCGCGCAAGGGGAGCTTGCCGGACCGCCCGTCGAGGAGGCAGCCGCGGGGCAGGCGGGCGGCCCACTCGACGAGGCGCACGTCGAGGAGGGGCGAGCGCACCTCGATCGCGTGGGCCATCGAGGCGCGATCGACCTTCACCAGCACGTCGTCCGGCAGGTAGAGGCGGTAGTCGAGCGCCTGCTGGCGGGCGGTGAGCGGCGCGCCGCGGCTCTCCGCCCAGCGCGTCCAGAGGGGCGCGCCGCCCCGCCGGAGGGCGGCGCGCAGGCGGGGATGGACGAGCTGGACCAGGGCCGGATCCTCCGGCACCTCGTCGAAGGCCGCCGCGCAGCCGTGATCGGCCAGGGCCAGCTTGTGCAGGCGGTGGCGGGCGAGCGACAGGTCCGGGACGAGGCGGCCGACCTGCCGCAGCACCGGCCCGACCCGGCTGCCCAGGGCGATGAGCCGCTGCCGGCGCAGGCTCTCCACGGTGCGGCGGTAGCCGCCGAAGGCCTCGTCGCCGCCATCGCCCGAGAGGAACACCGTGGCATGGGCGGCGGCGGCCTCGCAGAGGGTGTAGGTCGGCAGGGCGGAGGGGTCGCCGAAGGGCTCGTCGAAGACCTCGCCGAGCCGGTCGAGGGTCTCCAGCCCGCCGATCGGCTGCTGCACGACCCGGTGGTCGAGGCCGGCATGGCGCGCGCTGAGCGCGGCGAGGCCGGATTCGTCGGCGCTCGCCTCGTCGAACCCGACGGTGAGGGCGAGCGGGCGCACGCCCTCGGACCGGGCGGCAAGGCTCGCGACGAGACCGCTGTCGATCCCGCCCGAGAGGAAGACGCCCACCGGCACGTCGCTGCGCAGGCGGATCCGCACCGCGTCGGCGAGGAGGTCCTCGAGATCGTCCGTCTCGGCCCCCGTGAGGGGACGCGCGGCGGGGTCCGGATTGAGGGCGAGGTCCCAGTAGGGGCGCGGCCGCGCCGCGCCCGGATCGTCCAGCGACCCGGCCATCAGGTGACCCGGCGGCAGCTTGGCGAAGCCTTCGAAGATGCAGGTCTCGCTCGGCAGGTAGCCGAGGGTGAGATACTGCGCCAGCGCCTCCGGATCGACCTTGCGATCCTCGCCGGGCCAGGCGAGCAGCGCCTTCAGCTCCGAGGCGAAGCGCAGCGAGGACCCGTCCTGGCGGTAGTAGAGCGGCTTCACGCCGAGACGGTCGCGGGCGAGGATGAAGCGGCGGCGGCGGGTGTCGACGAAGGCGAGGCCGAACATGCCGTTGAGCCGCGACAGCGCGGCCTCGCCGTGACGCATGAGCAGCCGCAGCAGCACCTCGGTGTCCGACGAGCCGACGAAGCTCGCCCCGTCCCATTCGAGCTCGCGGCGCAGCTCCACGTAATTGTAGATCTCGCCGTTGAAGGCGAGCCAGCAGGCCCCGTCGGGGCTCTGCATCGGCTGGTGCCCGGCCGGGCTGAGGTCGAGGATGCTGAGGCGGCGGAAGCCGAGGGTCCAGCCGTCGCCGCCCTCGATGCCGACATCGTCGGGCCCGCGATGATGCAGGCGCTGCGTCATGCGGGCGGTGAGGCCGCCGGTATCCTGAGCCCCGGGCTCGATCCAGCCGCAGATCCCGCACATGAGCGCGCTTCCTAACCGACGAGGACGGCCTCCGGCGCGTCGGCCGGAAGGCGGTGATAGGCCCGGTACCAGTCGACGAAGCGGCGCACGCCCTCGGCGAGCGGCACCGCCGGCACGAAGCCGACGGCGCGGGCGAGGTCGGCGGTGTCGGCGCGGGTCTCCGGCACGTCGCCCGGCGGCCGCTCGCCGTCGCGGCGCTCGGCGCGCCGCCCGAGCGCCGCCTCGATCAGGGCGATCAGGTCGTTCAGGGCGTGCGGCGCGTCGCCGCCGATATTGTAGATCCGGTAGGGCGCCGCGGCGGTGGCGGGGTCCGGCGCGCGCGATCCCCAGTCCGGGTCGGGGCGCGGGGGCAGGTCGAGGATCCGCACCAGGCTCTCGACCACGTCGTCGATATAGGTGAAGTCGCGCAGCACCCGCCCGCCATCGGCCACGGTGATCGGCCGGCCGTTCGCGATCGCGTCGGTGAAGGTGTAGACCGCCATGTCGGGCCGGCCCCAGGGGCCGTAGACCGTGAAGAAGCGCAGGCCCGTGGCCGGCACGCCGAAGAGGTGGGCGTAGCTGTGCGCCATCAGCTCGTTGGCCCGCTTCGTCGCCGCGTAGAGGCTGACCGGGTGGTCGGCGCCGGCATGCTCCGAGAACGGCAGCTGGCGGTTCGCCCCGTAGACCGAGCTGGACGAGGCGTAGACGAGGTGCGCGACGCCCTGGTGGCGGCAGCCCTCGAGCACGTTGAGGAAGCCCGTCACGTTGGCGCTGAGATAGGGATGCGGCTCGGTCAGGGCGCGGCGCACGCCGGGCTGGGCCGCGAGGTGGACGACGCGGTGCGGGCGGTGGCGGGCGAAGACGCGCTCCGTCGCGGCCGCGTCCGAGAGGTCGGTCTCGACGAGCGTCGCGTTCGGGAAGGCGCGCAGGCGCTCGAACCGCGCCCGCTTCAGGGCGACGTCGTAATAGGGCGTCAGGCAGTCGAGCCCGACGACCGGCACCCCGTCCGCGAGCAGCCGCCGCGCCACATGGTAGCCGATGAAGCCGGCCGCTCCGGTGACGAGGACGGCCCCGGTATGGCGGGGAGAGGCTGGCATGGGTCGTCTCCTGGGGCGGCCCCGGGGGCGGGACGTTCGGTCTCCGGCAGCCCCTCGCGGGGCGGGGCTCCCGGAGCGGTGCTCAGCCGTTGGCGATGCGCTCGAGGCGCGCCTGCTTGAGGAAGATGATGGTCTTGCGGTTGGGCAGCATCGATGATGCCGCGGCCCTTCAGCTCGGTCAGGCAGCGGGACACCGTCTCGAGCGACAGGCCGAGATAGTCGGCGATGTCGAGGCGCGGGATCGCGAGCTTCAGCACCTCCGGCTCGGAGCCGCAGCGCGGCAGGTGCTCGCGCACGCGCAGCAGGAACCAGGCCACCCGGCTGAGCGCGCAGCGCCGGCTGATGCCGCGCAGGAGATGGACGAGCTCGCCGAGCACGTGCTCGTCGGTGCCGCTGTTGGGGGCCGCCGGACGATCGGGCGGCGGGATCCGGAACAGGCAGGGCGTCACGGTCTCGACCGTGTAGCACAGGAGCCGGCCGGCGCTCGGACAGATCACGGTGCCCGGCCAGAAGAAGGTCAGGATCTGGCGCGCCCCGCTCTCGCAGAGGTGGACCGCGCGCGCCACGCCCTCGACGATCTCGATCTCCTTTCCCGCCGTCTCGCCCTGCCAGTACAGCACGTGGGAGCGGTCGACCCGGGTGAGGGCGCTCAGTCCGGTGGCGGGCGCCGGCACGGGCGGCAGGCGCAGGGCGCGCTCGTGCAGGGCGAGTTCAGGGCCTCCGGGCAGGCCGGCCGACTGGGCAGCGGCGCGGGAATCGCGCCGAATCAAATTAACCTTGAAATCGACTTGAGGGCCTTCAAATTTGCTCGGATAAATGATATCGGAATTACGTAAGTACCCATCTTGATCTAGGTAGGGTTGCAAAGTAGACATTGGACAATACTCCAATAACGTAGCGGAATGTTTCACCAAAAATAAGCCGTGTATATAGTTAAAAAGTTCTATACTCATCTATACTATAGATCTAGAACTAAATATCAAATATGTTAGTTTTGCCCTCAAAGGCCGCATTGCAATATACCATACTAGATCGTTTGGATTGCGCCTAGGTCTGGATAGGCTCCATCGTAACGGATATGCGCCGGCAATCCCGTGCCCGTGCCGCGGCCGCCAAGCCGGCTCGCCGCGGAGGGACGCAGGAAGGCGGTGGCCGGGAGCGCGCCGTCGGGCTTGCGCGGCCCCCGCGCCTCCCGGTCGTCGAGGCTCGCGAAATCGCTCGCATCGAAGCTCAGGACCGGCGCGAAGCTGTTCCAGGGCGTCCGGTTCCGGGCGTTGTGGCTCTCGTAGGCCAGCCGGATCCGGACCTCGTTGCGCGGTTCGGTGGCGAAGGCGATGTTGTTGCAGAGCCGCGTCCGCGCGTGGTGCTGGAAGATGTAGGCGAAGCCGGGTTCGCCCAGGGCGCGGTCGGTGTTGCAGCCGTTGTTGAAGGCGGTGTTGTTGAACACCGTGTGCGGCTCGGTGCCGCCGTTGTAGCCGTTGTCGTCGAAGCCGGCGACCTTGTTGCACCAGGCGAGGCAGCGGGTGACGGTGTGGCCGCCGTAGCGGGCGCGGCTGCCCTGGCGGCGCCCGCCGAGCTTGAACCCGACGCCGTCGCCGCCGGCATTGAGCGTACCGTCCGCGTGGCAGCCGTTCTCGAAGGACCAGTTGCCGTCCACGAGATAGCCCGTGACCGAGCGGTCGTCCTCGCGCGGCGAGGTCACGAAGAAGTCGAAGCCGTCGTCCCCATTGCGCCAGGAGCGGTTGCCGCTGACGACCGTGCCCGTGCTCTCGAGCAGCGCGATCTGGAAGCCATCGGCGTTGCCGCCGGTGGCGGCGGGCCCTCCGCCGCGGTTGCCGTGCGAATCGCAGTTGCGCACCGTGTTGGCCTGGCCCACGCCGTAGAGGCCGAGCCCGACGCCGTGCTCGTCGTTGAGCCAGCCGTTGTCGCGGGTGACGCAGCGCTCCACGAGCAGGCCGTCATGGGTCCCGTTGACGTGGATCCCGCCCATCGGGCCGTTGCAGACGGTGAGGCCGCGCAGCTCGACATGGGGCGCATCCCAGAGCGCCAGCGGGAAGCCGCCGGCCTGCCGCCGGCTCGCCCAGGCGAGGTTCCGCCCCGTCGGCGGCCGCATCCCGCTCCCGTCGATCACGGGCGTCTCGCCCGGCAGGCTCTCGATCCGGACCGGCCGGCCCGGCCGCCCGCCATGCCCGACGAGGAGCCATCCGGAGGGGCCGCCGAGGCCGTAGGTGCCCCCACGCATGAGGATGGTGTCGCCGGGCTCGGCGGCGGCGTAGGCGCGGGGCAGGCTGGCGAAGGGACGCCCGAAGCTGCCGTCGCCCGCCTCGTCCGAACCGCCCGGTGCGACGTGGCAGACCTTTCCGCCCGTGGGCGCAGCCGGGCTCGCGGGCGGCGGCGATTTGAGGAGGCGCGGGGCCGCGGCCGTGGCGACGAGGCCCAGTCCGGCACCGAGGAGGAGGCGGCGGGTGGGCATCCTACACGCTCCGCCGCTGCCGGAGCCGGGCCCCGGGTCTCAGCCGGGCGGCGGCCCGGCGCCCGATCCCGGCGAACGCGCCGAGCCCGTAGCTGAGATGGAGCGTCGCCAGGGTGAGCGGCAGGGCGAGGAGGTGGGGCCCGCGCTCGCTGCGCGCCGCGAGCGCGGTCGCCGCCAGCAGGCCGCCGAGATAGAGCGCGAGGCAGGCCGCCAGCAGGCCCCGCGCGGGCGCCCAGACGAGGGCGGCGGCGCCCGCGGCGAGGAGGAGGCTCACCAGGGCCAGCGGCGCGAGGTGGTGGGCCGAGACCGCCCCCGGATTCTCGAAGAGGGCGCGGGCGACCCCCTGCCCGTTGCCGCGATACTGCCGGGCCAGGGCCCGGAGCGTGCTGCGGGGCCGGTACTCGGCCTTGGCGTCCCCGGCCACGTAGAGGCCGAAGCCGAGGGCGCGGACGCGCTGGTTGAAGTCGTTGTCCTCGGCGCGGGGCAGGTCCTCGCGCATCGGCCCGACCCGATCGACCACGTGGCGCCAGTAGCAGCCGTTCCAGATCGTGGCCGCCCAGCCCCCGCCGCCCTCGCGCCGGAAGCGGGCGACCCCGATCCCGAACGGACTGCGGTGGGCGGCGACGATGGCCCGCCCGACGAGGGTCCGGGCCTCGGCCGGCCGGGCGACCGCCCCGACGCCGCCGGCGCCGGTGCGCAGCAGGGCCGCGACGCAGGTGCGGACGAGGTCGGGGCCGTAGGCCGCATGGGCGTCGAGGCGCATCACCACGTCGCCGGTGGCCCGCGCGAGCGCCCGGTTGAGGCCGGCGGCCGTGCTGCCCGCCGGATTGTCGAGGAACCGGATGCGGGCGTCGCGCGCCGCGTGCCGCGCCAGCGCCTCGCGGGTGCCGTCGGTCGAGCCGCCATCGACCATCCAGATCTCGTGGATCGCCGGGTAGTCCTGCGCCAGGATGTCGGCCACCAGGCCGTCGAGCGCCGCGATCTCGTCGCGCAGGGGCACGAGGAGGCTGACCCGCGGCTCGCGGGGGGCCGGCGGCTCGGGATAGGCGGCGAGCGCGGAGCGTTCCGGCGCGCCGCGCCGCGCGCCCGGCGGGGAGGCCCCGTCCCGTCCCCCCCCGGCCACGGCGTGGCGGATCGCCTCGAGCACCCGGTCGCGGTTGGCCTCCAGGGTGTTGGCGGCCATCAGGATCCGCCCGCGGCTGGCGAGGTCGGCCCGCAGCGCCCCGTCCTGCACGAGCCGCTCGATGGCGTCGGCGAGCGCCCCCGGCTCGCGCGGCGGCACCAGCAGGGCGGTGTCGCCGTCGCGCAGGAAGGCGGGGACGCCGCCCACCGCCGTCGCCACCACGGGCAGGCCGATCGAGAGGGCCTCGTTGAGAACCTGCGGGAAGCCCTCGGTGAGCGAGGGCAGGACCATGGCGCCCGCCTGCTCGTAGAGGGCGAACAGGGCCGGGCCGTAGGGGACGTAGCCGTGGAAGGTCACCGCGTCCGACAGGCCGAGGCGCTGGACGAGCGCCCGCAGCTCGCCGTCGAGGGCGCCGGTCCCGACCACGTCCACGTGGCAGGCGAGGCCGCGGCGGCGCAGCTCGACCAGGGCCGCGAAGAGGTAGGCGTGGCCCTTCTCGGGGGCGAGGCGGCAGGTGCAGATCAGCCGGGTCGGGTCGGTGCCGACCCGCATCCGCGAGAAGGCCTCGAACGCCTCCTGGGACACGAGGCAGACGCAGTGGTTCCAGACCCGCGCCGCGCCGCCGCGATAGGCCTCCTCCATCTCCGCGCCGACGGTGAGCACGGTGCGGCCGCGCGCGAGGCGGCGGAAGTCCCATTCGAGGACCGAGGCCGCGGCGAGGGCGGCGAGGCGCTTGAGGCCGCCATGGGCGCCCATCTGCTCCAGGAAGTTCTGCCGCACCACCGGCAGGACCGGCACACCCTGCGCGATGCAGAGGCGGGCGATCATCTGGCCGATCGGGTGCGGGCCGCTGATCAGGATCGCGTCCCAGTCCCGTGCCTCGGCCGAGACCGCGCGGGCGATGCGCCCGTAGATGCGCGGATCCGCCCGCCAGAGCCGATAGAGGTCGGGGTAGTAGGGAAGCGGGCAGAGGGAGAACAGCTCCGGGTCGAGGGCGTAGGGCGCGCGTCCCGGCCGCGGCGCCTCGCGGCCGATCAGGACGATGCGGTCCACCGTGCCCGACAGGCTCTCCAGGAACAGGGCGTAGGACTCGTCGGTGAAGAGCCGGCCGTCCTCGCGCCAGAACACCTGATCGACGAACACCGCGAGTCTCATCCGGCCTCTCCCTGGTGCCTTGCGGATCGTCGCCGCGGTGCCGAACGTCTTACAAGCCGTTGGATCTACGTATATTTCTCTAGAACCGCGTCCGCGCCGGCCGCGCTGCGCGCCGCGCCCGGATCGCACAGGCGCCAGAGCGCGTCGGCGAGGCGGGCGGGGTCGTGGGCGCGGGCGGCCTGGGCGCGGGCGGCCTCCCCCATGCGGCGGCGCAGATCCGCGTCCCCGGCGAGCCGGGCGACGGCCTCCGCGAGGGCCTCCGTCCCGAAGCCCGCCACGAAGCCGGTCTCGCCGTGGCGGAGGATGTCGGCGATGGCGTTGACCGGCGTGGCGACGCAGGGCACCCCCGCCGCCATCGCCTCCAGCACGACGTTCGGCATGCCCTCGTGGTCCGAGGAGAGCAGGAAGATGTCGGCCGCGCAGATCAGGGCGCGCGCGTCCGGCACGGAGCCGACGAAGGCGATCCCCGGGTCGAGCCCGAGCCGCGCGGCCCGGTCGCGCAGGTCCGGCAGGCAGCCGAGATCGGCCCCCGCGATCGCGGCGCGCACCGGTCTGTCGCGGCCGACCCGGGCCACCACGTCGAGGAACCGCGCGAAGTTCTTCTGCGGGACGAGCCGGCCGACGCCGACGACGAGGATCTCCTCCGCGCCGAGGCCGAGCCGCTCGCGCCACGCCCGCCGCCAGTCCGCCGCCTGCGCGGCCGGGATCGGCTCGACGCCGTTCGGCACGTAGGCGGAGGCCCCCCCGCGGGCCGCCAGGGCCCGGTGCGTCTCGCGCGAGTTGCAGACGGCGAGCGACAGGCCCGCGACGCTGGCGCGGGCCCAGAGGGCGCGCCCCCGCTCGGGCAGGTCGGAGAACAGGCTGTTGCGGAAGGAGCCGACGCGGTGCGTCCCGAGCCCGACGAGCGCCAGGGCGAAGGGGTTGGTGTAGGACGACCACGAGAAGAACGCGACCGGCCTCTGGCGCCGGACGGCCGCGCGGAAGCGCAGGAGCTTCAGGGGGGCCGAGCCGGTCAGGAGGACGACCGGCACGCCGAGGGCGCGGATCGGCGCCTCCCAGAATCCGAGCTCGCCCGACACGTAGAGGGTCGGCGCCCAGAGGCGGCGGTCGCAGCGGGCGAGGAACAGGTAGAGCTGCCGCTCGCTGCCGCCCTGCGACAGCTGGCCGATCATCACGGCGATGGGCCTCGGCCCGGCGCCGCTCCCGAGCCCGTCGCGGTCGGTGCCGGAGGCGGGGGGCCGGCCGTGCCGGCATGTCGGGCGCTCAGGCACGGCGGAGCTCCGGGCGGGCGACCTGCGAGGTCACGTAGCTGTACTTGCCGGAACTGAGCGCGGGGATCGTGTCGACGAAGTCGTACTCGATCGTGCAGCGGGGCCCGAGGAAGTGCCGCAGGGATTGCGAGATCTCCTCGATCGCGCCCTCCGGCGGCGGCCGGAGCGTCATCAGCTTGATGAGCACGTCGTCGTAGCCGCGCTGCACGATCTGGAACTTCGAGATCCAGCCGCCGCTGAAGCGCACCGAGAGGAAGTACATGAACAGGATGCCCGGCACCGTCGAGCCGTCGGCGCGCACGAGCGCGTCGACCGCGCGTCCGGTCACCGTCTCCATCACCTCGACGGAGGGGGTCGGCGCCTCGACCGCGACGCCGACCACGGCGCGGTCGCCGATGCGGTAGCGGATGAGCGGCATGGCGTGGTTCGTCAGGCAGGTGACGAGCACGTCGCCCTCCTCGCCGGGCCGGCAGGGCTCGCCCTGCGCGTTCACCACCTCGACCCAGTGCGTGTAGCTGAACACCTCCAGGCCCTTGGCGCCCGGGCGCTCGCCCGCGAAGCTGCCGACCTCGCGCGAGCCGTAGCGGTTGAGCACGGGGCAGCCGAAGGCGCGCTCGACCTCCTCGCGGATGAACGGGTAGAGGGTGGCCGCGCTCGAGACCACGGCCTTCACGGGCGGGACCCGGATGCCGTTGGCGTTGATGTGGCGGGCGAGCTCGTAGATGCTCTCGGCGTAAGCCTCGATCACGACCGGGCGCACCCGCTGGATCTCGGCGACGTAGCGCGCCACGTCCGCCTGGCTCATCCGGAAGGCGTTCTGCAGGGTCTGGTTGCGGACGAAGTTGCTGAGCTTGTTGCGCCAGCCGTCGCCCTGCTGGGCCATGTCCCGGTCCGAGCCCCAGAGCCGGATCAGGGGCGTGCCGGTCTCACGCCCGGCCCAGGCGTAGTGCATGTCGATGGCGGCGAAGCCGAGATCCTCGTAGGCGCGGTCCTGCAGCACCCGGACGGGCTCGCCCGTGCTGCCGCCCGAGCTGTTCGCGTACCAGGCCCGGGTCGCGAGGTCGTCGCTGGTGAGGGCCTCCTGCTGCGTGCGCAGGATCTCCCGGGTCAGTTCCGGCACCGCGCGGAAGCGCGTGAGGTCGACCCGCCCCTCCGTCACGACGCCGCGCTCGCGCAGGAGCGTGCGGTAATAGGGCACGTGCTCGGCGGCGTGGCGCAGGAGGTCGGCCAGGCGCTCGGCCTGGACGACCCGGCGCTCCGCCACCGGCCGCCTGTGGAAGGCGCACAGGTGCTCCCGGTGCTCCGGGACGCGCGAGCGCATGACGCGCCGGTCGTAGAAGTCGAGCAGCGGAGCACGCCAGTTGAACATGAGATTGTCTCCGCGATCAGTGATGGGAACGGGGGGGCCATCCTGGGATGGCCGAGAGCGCCCTCGGGCCGGCTCCGAATCCGTGTCGCGACGCGCTCTCATGCGCCGCATCGGCCTGCGCTTCGGAACGGAGCGCCCTAGGCATCGGCCGCCTCCAGCCGCCGGAAGGGACGCGCGGCGCCGCGCGCACGGCCCGCCCGGCTCCGGGCCTGGGCCCTGGCGAGACAGGCCGGCAGCAGCAGCAGGGCGAGGAGCAGGAAGAAGATCGGATTGTTCTTGATGCCGCCGGCCTTGAACCACGAGCCCATGAAGCCCGCCGCGGTGCCGGCCACGATCATGTGGTAGCCGTCCGGCGCCCCCGGGATGCCGGCCCAGGCCCGGCGCGAGGTCGCGAAGCTCCACAGGGCGGCGAGGATCGCGGCGACGTAGAGCGCGATGCCGACCACGCCGATATCGACGCCGACCTCCAGGATCGGCTGGTGGCTCGGGAGATCCATCCGGTGGTTGAAGATGCCGGTGATCGAGGCGATGTAGTCGTGGAGCGCCGTCGGCCCGTTGCCCACGCCCGCCCCGGTGAAGGGCTGGTCGCGGATGAAGTTCAGGCTGGCCTCCCAGAGATCGCCGCGCCCGCCCGTCTCGCCGCCATCCTCCTCGGAGAACCGCTGCAGCACGATGCTGAACAGGGCCGGGGCCACCATCAGGCCGCCTGCGCCCAGGGCGAGGCCGACGAGGCCCCAGGGCCGGGTCGAGCGGGAGAGGAGGAACGCGAACAGGATCAGGACGAGGGAGATGGCGCTGCCGCGCGACCCGCTGAGGGCCACGAAGGCCAGGGTGCACAGGATGTAGACCACGCTGAGCACCATCAGGACCGCCCGCCGCAGGCCGGTGCTGCGCAGGACGGGCCAGAGGATGCCGGGCAGCATCAGCAGCAGCACGACCCCGAGACTGTTCTCGTTCATCTCCAGCACGCGCAGGCGGCGGACGAAGTCGTAGTTCGTGAACAGGACGGCGTGGAACGAGGCCAGCACGATCATCCAGCCGAACAGGCCCATGGTCATCATCAGCCGGTCCAGCGCCCGCAGCGAGTCGACCTGGCAGATGAGCAGGAAGAGCAGGATGAAGCTGATCAGCCACGCGATCAGCTCGCGCCGGCTGGCGACCGGATCCGCGGCCCAGAACATGGTCAGGACGGCCCATCCGATCAGGAGCGCCAGCAGGACGCAGGCGGCGGGCCAGTGGCTGTGACGGTCGGGCCTCGCCATCCATCCCGCCAGCGCGCTCAGAACCATGCCGTTCGTCGCCACCGTGTAGAGCGGCTCGACGCGCAGGCCGACCGGCAGCAGGACCAGGACCAGCGCCGCGTTGAGAGTCAGCAGCGGGTGATCCAGCAGATAGATCAGCACAGGTATCGCGAGCGCACCCGCGATCAGCATCGTCCCAATCATCGAATCACACCAAGCAACGTCTGATGAAATTCCACGCAACCTCAGAGAGGCAAATCATTATAGCAGGTTAATTTTCAAATTTTGCACAAAAAACAGAAACTCTGACCACCGAATTTTGAGAGAACACAAACAAAACAGGTTCTGTTCTAATCCGCACTCACGACAAAAGCACTATGTGCAACGCACAATTCGTTGATGACTTAAGACCTCGAATTAGGCCAATGCAGGCGCCTCAGATTGACGGATGTCAAATTTCCCATTTTCCTACGTTGAACGCACCATCAGAGCAGAATTCCGAGCTATGCATCCGCTCGATCTTGAGCCGGATCGTGATAGGCGCCCGGGCCCGCCTCCGTCGGCGCGGCCCTCGCCGCATCAGGCGCTGCGGTCTCGCCCGACCGCGCCGCGCAGCACGCGACGGTCCGCCCCCGTCAGCAGGAGGGCGTAGGCGCCGACCCCGTAGGCGAGGGTGACCAGCGTGACCGCCGCCGCCAGCGAGACCCAGGACGTCAGGGCGTACAGGTCGCAGAGGAGCCGCCCGGCCAGGGTGACCGCGGCGAGACCGATCAGGGGCGCGGCGAGCGGCCGGATGAAGGCGAAGGGCGACAGGCCGACGACGCGCGCGCAGTAGGCCGGGATGACCAGGGAGTTCTTCAGGCACCAGACCAGGGCCGTCGCGGCGGCGATGCTGGCGACGCCCCAGCCGCTCCAGCGCGCCAGCGCGAGCGCCACCCCCAGATAGACCAGGCCGGCGCCCACCGAGATGAAGGCCTGCACCCGCACCGCGTTGTAGGCCGTCAGGACGTAGAAGAGGACCCGGGTCGAGAGGGAGATGGCGAGGTGCCCGGACATCAGCGCGAGCACCAGGTCGAGATCGGCGAAGGCCGGGCCGAGCCACAGCGACAGGAAGGGATGCCCGAAGCCGCAGATGATCCCGGCGGGCAGGGCGAGGCCGACCCCGACCAGCCGGACCGCGCTGCTGGCGAGGCGCTCGATGCCGAGCCGGTCGCCGGCCGCGTAGCGCGCCATGATCTCCGGACTCAGGATCGGCACGACGATCTCGGCGATCGCCGTCACCAGGGTGGGCAGGAGGATGAGCGAGCCGTAGCGCCCCGTCATCTCGGCGCCGAAGGTGAGGTTGACGATCACCAGTTCGAGCTGCGTCATGAGCAGCGCGCCGAACATATTGATCGTCGACCACTTGGTCAGGCCGACGAGGTCCCGGACCCGATCGGGCTGCGCATGATGCGGCCTGAACGCGAGCTGGGGCGCGAGGCGCCAGCAGATCAGCATCTCGCAGGTGAGGCCGACCGCGGCCGAGATCAGGAGGGCCGCCCCCACGATCCAGAGATTGGCCGGCCAGACCGCGAAGCAGATCACCACGACGCCGACCCGCGCCGCGAGGGTCGCCGTGCGCGCGAGATTGCGCAGGTCGAAGCGATGCAGGATCTGCGTCGGCGTGCCGAACAGGCCCGAGAAGATCGCCGCGATCGTGGTGAGGAACATGCTCGCGAACAGGAACCGCGCCTCGCCGACCGGGGTCGAGAGATGGAAGACCGCGGGCAGCAACCAGACGCACAGGGCGGACAGGACGAGGAGCAGGAGGCAGGTGCCGGAGATCAGGACGGCGGCGCTGTTGAACGTCCTCTGCGCCGCGGCGGCGTCGCCCCGCCCCATGTCGATCGCCAGGAAGCGGAAGGCGGAGGTGTTGAGGCCGTCGGACAGCATGACGGCCTGCATCACCACGGCATTCGCCAGCGGCAGGATGCCGTAGGCGGCGGGCCCGAGATGGTGGACGAGATAGGGCACGTACCAGACCATGAGTCCGGCGCTGAAGACGAAATAGGCGAGGTTGGAGGCCGCGTTCACGATGAAGCGGACGCGCTTGGCGGCGTCCGAGGGCAGGTTCGGCCCCTGCGTCAGAGCGCTCGTGCTAGACACGCCCCGGCCCTCCCGTCCCGGTCGGAACCCGCGCTTGCGAGAGGCGGACGACGTTCAGGCGCACGGGCTGGGACCGCCATGTGACCGGGATCGATGACCGCGGCGTGCGTCGCCTCGCTCGAACAATACGACGCATCGGTGCTCGCGGATGGTTGCTCGGCGCTCGAGGCCGCTCTCGGCAAGCTCGGCTTCCAGGCTGCGATCCGCGTGTACGGCAGGCAGCCGCGAATCGTGTTGACCGCCGTCAAATTCCGGCGCGGTTGCCCCGCAGGCCCACCAGGGCCCGGCCGGCCCGACGCACGGCACCCGCCGCGAGGGCCCGGACATCCCAGTTCCCGTGGATCGGCAGGTCGGAATAGTCGTAGGACGGGAAGCCGTTGTGCAGGCGGCACCGGAGCCGCATCTCGGCCTTGCTCGCCGCCTTGAAGGGATGCCGGAAGATCCATGCGCCGAGCCGCGCGTTGATCCTGTCGATCCGGATCGCGGCCTCGGAGAGATCGTACACGCCGGGCGCGCCCCCCTCCTGCCAGCGCGTCAGGACCAGGCTCGCGAGCGTGAGCTTGCCGTCACGGAGCTCGAAGGTCGGCACGAGCGACTCGCGATTGCGGATCGCGTGCTCGATCGGCACCGTGGAGATGAACTGCCCGTCCCGGAACAGGCTGGCATTGACGGCGTCGAAGAAGAAATTGCCGATCCCATGGAAGATCCATCGCCCCTTGTAGAGCTCGTAGGATTGGATCACGTGGGCATGGCAGCCCACGACCGCATCGGCACCGGCCTCGACGGCCAAGCGCCCCAGCCTGATCTGATCGGGGACCGGATAATGCGTCTGCTCGCAGCCCCAGTGCAGCAGGACGACCACCGTTTCCGCCTTCCGCTTGGCGTTCTGGATGCCGCGGCGCAGGGTCTGCACGGACAGGGGGGCGATCCCGGGATCCGCCGGGGTCGCCAGGCAGAGGGGGTTCGTCGTCAGGCAGCAGAGCGCGATGAAGGCGATCCGGCCGTCCGGCCGCTCCAGGACGAACGGCTCGAGCGAGGCCTCCAGATCGTCCCCGTACCCGACCGTCCCGATCCCCGCCGCCCGCAGGGCGTCGACGGTGTCCCGCAGGCCCGACGGCCCGGCATCCCCGGCATGGTTGTTGGCGATCGTCGCCACGGACAGGGCCCGCAACGCCTCCACCGCCGTCGGCTTCACGCAGAGTGAGGCCCACTTGTAGGGGAAGTGGCTCTTCCTGTCGGTGAGCGCGCATTCGACGTTGCCGACCAGAGCCGTCTCGGGGCCGACCGCCTCCTGCACGGCCGAGAAGATGTTCTGGCGGTCGGGCAGGCCGACGCCGTCGTTCAGGTAGATGTCGCCCAGAACTGCGAACCGCATGGATCCCACACCCTTCCTGTCAATTCCCGCCGCGCTGGCGCGGCGTCAGCCGAAGCGCAGCGAGGCCGGTCCGGCCTCGGGCAGGCCGGCTTCGCGTCCCTTGGCCGGGTGCGGCTGGAGGCCCCGCTCGATCGTCGGACAGGCCCAGCTGATCGCGTTCCGGACCAGCGCCTCCGGCGAGACGTAGCCGTTGTAGTAGGCGCGGTTTGCCGACATCATCTCGTAGCGATACTCGGCGTCCCGCATCAGGACGGCGCATTTCTCCACGCACGATGCCGCGGAATCGAAGGCGAGGTAGTTCGTGCCTTCGCTCATCGGGCCGGGCACCTGGAAGCGCATCGCCTCCGCCACGATCGCGCGTCCCTTCGCGACGAACTCCGCGAACTTCCATCCCGTGGAATCGTGCAATCCGCTCGTGGCGACGCAGATCTGGTGCGTGTCGACCAGCCTCAGAAAGGAGCGCCGGTCGGTCCGCAGCGTGGCTGGCGTCACGCAATCCGGGAAATGGCGTTTCGCGTGCGGGCTTGCCAGCAAGCCGCCCGTGAAGCTGTCCCCGAAGGTGCGCCGCAACTCGCGGACGCAGTCCGCACGCATCGCGTTGATGGCGTCGAGATGCCGATGGTACTGCGCATCGAACTCGCACGGGTCCCAGGTCCGTGCGAGAAACAGGATCCGCGGCGGGGCGGGGAGCGATATCCGCGCCTGGCGGTCCTTGTTCGGGCTGAAGGTGTAGGGCCGCGGCAGGCCGAAGACGCGGAGCACGCCGCGCACCCGTGAGACGGCGCTCTTCGACAGGACGATCGACCTGTACAGCGCGCTCGCGCTCAGAAAGGGCGGTCGCGCCTCGTAGTTCAGCCCGAGGGGCCTGATCTTCGGGAACCGGGCATGCGCCGAACGGCAGAAGCTGCGCTTGAAGTAGACGATACAGGCGTCGTGCAGATTTTCGAAGACGATATCGCTGTCGTTCAGATCGAAGACGACATCCCCGACGCCATCCAGCCGCATGACGACGATCTGATAGAGGGCGGAGTATTCCGTCCTGCTCGTGTGGTCCATGTTGAAGACGCTCAACCCGTCATATCTGTATCGGATCTCCAGACAGCCGAGGCGCCTGAGGATCTCGAACCCGGCCAGCACCTGCTGGTTGTGGTCGTTGTCCCCGAAGGGAAAGACGGAAATCTTCATTCTCGGTTCCTCCCCCGACGGCGACGCAGCCTGATCCGGAGCGATCAAGCCCCCCGACCTGGACTGCCGGAACACGGCCTGCCCGCAGCGGGACGGGCCCGGAGCAGGACCTTCCCGAGAGGCCCCTCTCCGAGCCGCACCGCTCGACGAACGCCGCGTGATCGGGACCCGGCGCTCACGGGCTGCCGACGGCGCAGCGTCTGAGGCTCTCGCAGACCACGTCCCGCGCATGCCGCGTCCGGACGTAGTCGAGCCCGCGCAGCCCACAGCGCCGGTTGAGCGCGGCGTCGCGCACGAGGGCCTCGGCATCGCGCGCCAGGGCGTCCGTGCCGCCGCTCACCAGGCCGAGCCCCTCGCGGGCGATGACCCCGCCGGGATCGACCGAGAGGGACACGACCGGCACGCCGGCGCTCCAGGCCTCCAGCATCGTGTTGGGAAAGCCCTCCGCGTCCGAGGTGTTCACCAGCACGCGGCTCGCCCCGATCACCTCCAGGACGGCCTCGGCGCGCATGTCGCCGAGCATCCGCAGGTTCGGCAGGGCGGCGGCCCGGCGCTCCAGCCCGGCGCGCAGATCCGGCGGCATGAGCGGATCGTAGCCGCCGACCACCGCGATGCCGAGGGACGGGCGGGCCTCGGCCAGATCGAGCAGGCGGTCGAGGCGCTTCTCGGGACGGATCTTGGCGACCCAGACGATGTCGTGGCGGGCCGCATCGAGGTCGCGCGGCCCGGCGCGGACGCTGCGCAGGATGTTCGGGACCAGCATCGCCCGGCGGCGCAGGGCCGGGGCGAGGGCGTCGCGCTGGGCGGCATGCTGGACCGCGATCCGGTGGGCGGCGCGCAGGCCGAGGGCGTGGGCCGGGCCGTGGAACCAGCGGCGGTGGTCGTAGGCCGTCCAGCCGCGGGTGTGAAGGTCGTGGGCGAGGGCATAGACGAACCGGCCGCCCGGGCGGCTGCGGGCGGCGAGGCCCAGCAGGGCCAGGAAGTCGCTCGGCAGGCGCGCGTAGAGCACGTCGGGCGCCTGCACCCGGAGCACCCGCCAGAAGGCGGCGAGGCTGCGTGGGCGCCGCCAGGCGGGCGCCGCGTCGAGGCACAGCACGCCGGCCCGCGTCTCGGGCGGGCGGGCGCAGTGCCCGTCCCCGTAGATCAGGCTGACCGCGTGCCCCTGCGCGGCCAGGGCGGCGGCGAGATGGGCGACCTGGGCCTCGGCGCCGCCGGAGGTCCGCGAGTCGCCCTCGAGGACGCGCAGCGAGCGCTCGCCCGGCGAGAAGAAGCACCAGCGGCTGCGGGCCGCTTCCGGGATCGCTTCCGGGATCCGGACGGGCTCGGATCGGAGCGCCTCGCGCCGGTCGCCGAGGGCGCTCATGGCCGCCGGATGAGGGCGTAGCGGCCGCCGCGCTCGAAGGCGGCCTCGCCCTCCTCCAGCTTGACGCAGAGGCTCTGCACGAGGAGGGCGGCCTCGGTCCGGTTCTTCACCCCGAGCACCCGCATGAGGGCGCCGGCATGGATCTTCGTCGTCGCCTCGGAGATGTTGAGACGCCGCGCGATCTCCTTGTTCGGCAGCCCCTCCGCGATCAGGGCGAGGACCTCGCGCTGGCGCGGGGTGAGCTTGTCGATCTCTTGGAAGGCCTTCTGGGTGCCCCCATAGGCCGGAGCCTCCAGGGCCGGGCGCGCGGGAGCGGCACCGAGGCCGGGCGCGCCGGCCGCCGGATACTCCTCCCGCACCGGCGGGATGTAGACGCGGCCCGACAGGATGTCGGAGATCGCGCCGATGATCTCCTCCTCGCCCTGCGACTTGAAGATGAAGCCGCTGAAGCCCGCGGCCAGGATCTTGAAGACGTCGTGCTGGCGCCCCGCGGCCGAGAGCAGCGCGAAGCGCACGCAGGGATAGAGCGCGCGCAGGATCTTGAGCGTGTCGAGCGAGGTCACCCCGGCGAGCTGGGGATCGACGAGGACCACGTCGATCGGCCTCTGGTCGAGGATCGCGAACATGGCCTCGTAGGACTGCGCCTCGACCACTTCGAGGGATGGGATGGCGGCCTCGACGGCGGCCCGAAGCCCGCTGCGATAAAAGCCCTGGCTATCGGCAACGAGCAGACGCCTCATCGATGGCTCCATCGGGATTGACCCGAACTCCCGAAAACAAAATCTTTGTCTAGAAAATTTTGCGCCAAGGACATGACTGAATAGGAATATTATCAACCTAAGTAAATTTCCCACTCAATGCTTATATGCTGCCTCGCCACCGGTCAAATTCAATCAAATTCATTATGTGGATAGCTAGGTTTTATCCGCACCAATGAACAGATTCTCGTTTGTCCCGCATCCTCAGCGATAGCGCGCGACGTCATTTGATTTCATTATCTGCTGCACTGCGAAACGACATGACGGCACGCTTTTGCTGCGACGCAGTATCTTATGTTACCCCCGTATCCACTTCAGCCACGAGCGTTTGATCGGAATGCTCCGGCACGCCGACGCCACGGTAGCGGAAGCCGTGCCGCGCGGCGGTCGCGGCGTCGTAGATGTTGCGCAGGTCGACCAGGACCGGCGCGGCCATGATGCGCCGCAACCGGTCGAGATCCAGCGCCCGGAAGGCATCCCACTCGGTCACGATGACGAGGGCGTCGGCTCCCTCCGCGCAGGCATAGGGATCCTCCGCATAGGCGAGCCCCGGCATCAGCGCGCGGGCCTGGTCCATGCCCTCGGGATCGTAGGCGCGCACCCGGGCGCCGGCATCCTGCAGGCCGGCCACGATGGCG
>Ga0126362_10000178_pt1 | contig 53728 bp, 57 predicted proteins | sample ANMtaG_FD_126269 | JGI IMG/M metagenome (GOLD analysis project Ga0126362, IMG submission 126269) | Continental margin sediment microbial communities from North Pacific Ocean - ANME2c_DSS_Sorted | ecosystem: Environmental > Aquatic > Marine > Continental margin > Sediment | place: Pacific Ocean... | reverse complement strand
TCCGCATGCGCAACCGCGACCTCGTCTACGTCTCCAACGCCCCCTTCACCGAGCTCCAGAAGGTCCTCAGCGTCTTCTCAACCGTCGCAAGCCCCATCGCTGGCGCTGCCTCCGTCTATTCCGCGACACGCTGAGAAAGCGGGGATCGCGGGCCCCAGCGCCCGAGCGGGCATCATTCCGGCCTTGCTTTCGGCGCAGTCTCCGGGGTTACCTGCATCTGGCGGCCGTGGGGGCGCCCGGAGAACGGCGACGCCGCGGAGCGTCCCGGGGTCCTTCTCGGCTTTGGGGGCGTCGCGTTGGGTTGGCTGCGCGGGATGCATGGCGACCATCGGGACATCCCGGGGCGGCTCCACGACGGCATGAGGCCCGCGCCAGCGCCGCCCTCCGGACTCTTGCCCGATTGCAAGCCGATCGGCCACGGCTCTAGAAGGGCCGCGATGAAGACCGGACGCGCCGCCCTCCTCGCCGAGACGCTCCGCCGGACGAGCCTGGGCGCGGCCCTCGGCCTCGCGCTGCTCGGCGCCCCCGCACCGGCCCGGGCCGACGTGGTGATCGGCGTGGCGGTGCCGCGCTCGGGCGCCTACGTGGCGGTGGGCGAGCAGGTGCTGCGCGGCATCGAGGCGGCGGCCCGCGACGCCAACGCCAAGGGCGGCCTCGACGGCCAGACCATCGTCCTCGACGTGCAGGACGACGCCTGCGATTCCAACACCGCCGTGGCGGTGGCCAACCATTACGTGCGCGCGAATGTGCGCCTCGTGGTCGGCCATGTCTGCTCCAACGCCTCGATCGCGGCCTCGGAGGTCTACGCCCAGAACGGCGTCCTGATGATCACCGCGGCCTCGGTCGCCTCCCGGCTGACCGACCGGGGCTTTCCCACCGTGTTCCGGGTCTGCGGCCGCGACGACGACCAGGCCCGGCTCTCGGCCGCCGTGCTCGCCGAGCGCTTCCGCGACCGCAAGATCGCGCTGATCCAGGATTTGACGCCGGCCGCCCGCAACCTCGCCGCCGCCACCAAGGACAATCTCAACCGGATCGGCATCAACGAGGCCCTCTCGGTCGCCTTCCAGCCGAGCGACGCGGACGACGCGGCCCTCGCCGACCGCCTGAAGGCCGCCGGCATCGAGGTGGTCTATTACGGGGGCGACGCCGCCGAGATGGGGCGCCTCGTGCGGATCTCGGCCGAGCGGGGCTTCAAGCCGCAATGGTTCGGCACCTCGGCCATCGCCACGCCCGACTTCGCCAGGATCGCGGGATCGGCGAGCAACGGCGTCCTGATGACCTTCTATCTCGACCCGAGCCGGCAGCCGGCCGCGGCCAACGTGGTCAAGGCCTTCAAGGCGGAGGGGGTCGATCCGACCGGCTCGACCATCTACGGCTACGCCGCGCTCCAGGCCCTCGTGGCGGCGGGCAACTTCGCCCATACCGACGATCCGCGCCGCCTCGCGGCCACCCTGCATGCCGAGCGCTTCGACCTCGTCCTCGGCACGGTCGGCTTCGACTCCAAGGGCGACGTCACCGCCCAGGGCTACGTGCTCTACGTCTGGAAGGACGGGGCCTTCACGCCCGCGGGCAAGTAGCGGGTAGGAGGGGGGCCGTTGAGCACCACGAAGACCGTCTCCGTCGTGATCACCGGTCGCGTGCAGGGCGTGGCCTACCGCGCCTGGACCGAGGGCGAGGCCCGGCGGCGCGGGCTCTCGGGCCATGTCCGCAACCGCGCCGACGGGGCGGTCGAGGCCCTGTTCTCCGGCCCCGAGGCGGCCGTGGACGCCATGGTCGAGGCCTGCCGCGAGGGGCCGGCGGCGGCGCGCGTGGCCGACGTCGCGGTGCGGCCGGCCGAGGCGCCGCCCGGGGACGGCTTCCGGATCCTCGGCTGACCGGCGGCGAGGCCCGGGACGCGGCTGGGGCAGGCGGTCGGTGCGCTTCCGGTCGGGCAGCCTGCCTGATATGCCCGCGCCGATCCCCGCCCGCCCCGATTCCATGCCCAACCTTCCCGCCAGCGCCGCCGCCTTCTCGCCGCTCGACCTCGGCGCACTCCTGTTCTTCGTGGCCGCCTGGACCGGCTACGCCCTGTCGGTCGGCCGCCTGCGCGGGCGGATGGTCTCCCTGTCCCAGCTCATGAACCGGCAGCGCGAGGCCTGGGCGCGGCAGATGCTGGTGCGCGAGAACCGCGTGGTCGACACGACGATCAACGCCTCGCTGCAGAACGGCACCGCCTTCTTCGCCTCGACCTCGCTGATCGCGCTGGGCGGCGCGCTCACCCTGTCGCGCTCGGGCGACGACGTGCTGAGCCTGTTCGGGACGCTGCCCCTCGGGGGGCTGGCCACGCGGCTCACCTGGGAGATCAAGGTCGCGGGCCTCGCGATCGTCTTCGTCTACGCCTTCTTCAAGTTCGCCTGGGCCTACCGGCTGTTCAACTACGGCGCCATCCTGATCGGCGCGGTGCCGCCGAAGGGCTCGGGCGCGAGCGAGGCCGAGATGCTGCGCGCGGCGCGCCGGGCCGCGGCCATGAACACCGCCGCCGGCAGCCAGTTCGCCCGCGGCCAGCGCGCCTTCCTGTTCGCGCTCGCCTATCTCGGCTGGTTCGTGAGCCCCTACCTGCTGATGGCGACGACCGCGGCGGTGGTGCTCGTGATGTGGCGGCGCCAGTTCGCCTCCGAGGTGCGCACGGCGCTGCTCGCCGACGATCCCAGCCTGGAGGATGCCGAGTGATCCGGACTCCGCTTGATCAGAACGGGCTCCGTATCACCGAGCCCGCGCGGCGTCTGAGCGAAGCCCAAATCCGCCATCCCGAAGGGATCACCGGATTTGGTATGAGGAGAGCGTGATGGCCGACGATGCGCTGATCGAGACGACGCTCCTCGACCTCGTGGCGGAGCGGGGCGCAGGCAAGACCGTCTGCCCGTCCGAGGTGGCCCGCGCCCTCGGCGGGCCGCACCCGGACGGCTGGGGTCCTCTGATGCAGCCGGTCCGGCGCGTGGCGGTGCGCCTCGCCAAGGCGGGGCGGATCGCGATCCTGCGCAAGGGCCGGCCGGTCGACCCGGACGATTTCCGCGGGATCTACCGGCTCGGCCCTCCGGCCTCGGGCCCGGGCAGCCAATCGGGCGTGTAGCCGGCGAGCCGGTAGGCGACGAGGCCGATCCATTCCTTGACCGCGAGGTCGAGGACCAGCAGCCCCTCGGAGGCGAAGCCGCCGAAGCGCAGGGCGGTCCAGCCCGCCGTGCGGTAATCCACCGGATAGGCCTCGACCGTGAAGCCGGCCTGCCGGAAGCAGCCCACCGTCCGCGGCATGTGCCAGGCGGAGGTGACGAGGAGCCAGCGCTCGCCGGGCTTGGGCTGCACCAGGGCGGCGGTGAAGGCCGCGTTCTCCTGCGTGTTGCGCGAGCGGTTCTCCAGGATCAGCCGTGAGCGCGGCAGGCCGAGGGTGTCGGCGTGGCGGCTGATCACGTCGGCCTCCGAGATCCCGCTGCCGCTCAGCGAGGCGTTCCCGCCCGTGAAGACCAGCCGCGCTGCGGGGAAGCGCCGGGCGAGATCGGCCATGTAGGTCTGGCGCTCGTCGGCGTTGTTGCCGACGAACTGCTCCCGCGCCGCCGACAGGCCGGTCTCGACGCCGCCGCCGAGCAGGATGATGCCCGTGGGCGGCGCGTCGCCCTCGCGCCATTGCGGGAAGCGCTCCTCCAGGGGCGCCATCACCAGGACGGGCAGGGGCGAGAGGCCGCCGAGCAGCAGGCCGACCGCGCCGAACAGCACCAGACCGGCGGCCAGGCGCCGCCGGCGCGTCGCGAGGAGGAGGCCGCCGAGGAGGGCGGCGAGGATGAACAGGTTGGAGGGGGTGATCAGGAAGAAGATCACCTTCGAGGCGGAGAAGAACATCGCCGCTCAGGCCGGCCGGACGCGCGCCGGGCTCACCGCGGGCGGCGCGTCGCGCAGGGTCTCGTCGGTCATGGACGCATCCTGGTGGGGATCCGGCCACGCGGCGGGACCGGCGCGGCCGCTTCCGGCATATCACGGGGAGCGGCGCTCCTCCCAGCCGCCGGCACCGACCATCCGGTGCCAATCCGCTCGGAATCGCAGCGGCGCGGTCCCCTGCGCCCGCTTGAGCCGTCATCGGCTCTCAGTCTCAGTCGTTGATTCAACGCGCTCTCTTCCGCCGAACCGGCATCCCCTTCGGCTGAAGAGCGCTCGTGCTGCGCCGCTCGCGCCCCTTGCCCGCATGCCGGCTGCGACCTATCACCGGCCCTCGACATGACTCACGGCGCGCCCCCGAGCTTCCCCCACCGCCACCTCCTCGGCATCGAGGGGCTGACGCGACCCGAGATCGAGGGGCTGCTCGACCGCGCCGACGCGGCCGTCGACATCTCCCGCCAGATCGAGAAGAAGCGCGTGACCCTGCGCGGGCGCACGCAGATCAACCTGTTCTTCGAGCCCTCGACCCGGACGCAATCCTCCTTCGAGCTCGCCGGCAAGCGGCTCGGCGCCGACGTGATGAACATGTCGGTGGCCTCCTCCTCGGTGAAGAAGGGCGAGACCCTGATCGACACCGCGGCGACGCTGAACGCCATGCGGCCCGACATCATCGTGGTGCGCCACCAGTCGGCGGGGGCCGTGCATCTCCTCGCCCGCAAGGTCGACTGCTCGGTGGTGAATGCGGGCGACGGCGCCCACGAGCACCCGACCCAGGCCCTCCTCGACGCGCTGACCATCCGCCGCAACAAGGGCCGCATCGAGGGGCTTCAGGTCGCGATCTGCGGCGACGTCCTGCACTCGCGGGTGGCGCGCTCGAACATCATCAGCCTCCAGGCGCTGGGCGCGCGGGTGCGGGTAATCGGCCCCTCGACGCTGCTGCCGGCCGGCATCGAACGCTTCGGCGTCGAGGTCTTCACGAACATGCGCGAGGGCTTGAGGGACTGCGACATCGTCATGATGCTGCGCCTGCAGCGCGAGCGCATGAACGGCTCCTTCGTGCCCTCCGTGAAGGAGTATTTCCGCTATTACGGCCTCGACGGCGACAAGCTGGCGCTGGCCAAGCCCGACGCCCTGGTGATGCATCCGGGCCCGATGAACCGCGGCGTCGAGATCGCCTCGGACATCGCCGACGGCGCGCAGTCGCTGATCCGCGAGCAGGTCGAGATGGGCGTCGCCGTGCGCATGGCAGTTCTGGAAGCCCTCGCGAGCCATCTGCCCAACGAGTGATGCCGATGTCGCCGCGACCGCTTCTCCTCACCCAAGCCCGCCTGATCGATCCGGCCGCCGGCCGGGAAGCCCCGGGCGCCGTGCTCGTCCGCGACGGGCGCATCGCCGACATCGCGCAGGGCTCCGCCCCCGGGACGCCGGACGGCGCCGAGACCGTCGATTGCGGCGGCCTCGTCCTCGCGCCCGGCCTCATCGACATGCGCGCCTTCGTGGGCGAGCCAGGCGCGGAGCACCGCGAGACCCTGGCCTCGGCCAGCGCCGCGGCGGCGTCCGGCGGCGTCACCACGCTGGTCTGCATGCCCGACACCAACCCGGTGATCGACGGGCCGGCCATCGTCGACTTCGTGCTGCGGCGGGCCCGCGACACGGCCTGCGTCAACGTCCTGCCGGCCGCCGCCGTCACCAAGGGCCTCGCGGGCCGCGAGATGACCGAGTTCGGCCTCCTGCAGGAATCGGGCGCCGTCGCCTTCACGGACGGGCTCAAGGCCGTCACCAACGCGCAGGTGATGCGCCGCGCCCTGACCTATGCGCGCGATTTCGGCGCGCTGATCATGCAGCATGTCGAGGAGCCGGACCTCGTCGGCGAGGGGGTGATGAACGAGGGCGAGCTCGCCTCGCGCCTCGGGCTGATCGGCATCCCGCGCGAGGCCGAGACGGTGATGCTGGAGCGCGACATCCGCCTCGTGCGCCTCACCGGCGCGCGCTACCACGCGGCGATGATCTCCTGTGCGGACAGCGTCGAGATCGTGCGCAGGGCCAAGGCCGACGGGCTGCCCGTCACCTGCGGCGTCTCGGTGAACAACCTCGTGCTCAACGAGGGCGATATCGGCCATTACCGCACCTTCTGCCGCCTCTCGCCGCCGCTGCGCGCCGAGGCCGACCGTCAGGCCGTGGTGTCGGCGCTCCGCGAGGGGGTGATCGACGTGATCGTGTCCGACCACAACCCGCAGGACGTCGAGACCAAGCGCCTGCCCTTCGCGGAAGCCGCGGACGGGGCGCTCGGCATCGAGACCCTGCTCGGGGCGGCGCTCCGGCTCGTCCATACCGGCGATATCGGCCTGCCCCGCCTGATCGCGGCGCTCACCGCCGGCCCGGCCGGGATCCTGCGGCGCGAGGCCGGGCGGCTCGCCGCGGGCGCGCCCGCCGACCTCGTGCTGATCGACCCCGACCTGCCCTACGTCCTCGACAAGCGGGCGCTGAAGTCGCGCTCGAAGAACTCGCCCTTCGACGAGGCCCGGCTCCAGGGCGCGGCGGTGCTGACGCTGGTCGGCGGCCGGATCGTGCATCGGGCCCCCGAGATCGCGGTGGCCGCGTGATCGCAGCCGCCGACCTCGCGACCCCGGCCGTCGCCGCCTGCCTGGCGCTCGGCTACCTGCTCGGCTCGATTCCCTTCGGGCTGATCCTCACCAAGCTCGCCGGGCTGGGCGACGTGCGCGCGATCGGCTCCGGCAATATCGGCGCGACCAACGTCTTGCGCACCGGCCGCAAGGGGCTCGCCGCCGCGACGCTCGTGGGCGACGCCCTGAAGGGCACGGCGGCGGTGCTGATCGCCGCCCAGGTCGGCGAGGCCGCCATGCTGGCGGCCGGGCTCGGCGCCTTCCTCGGCCATCTCTTCCCGGTCTGGCTCGGCTTCAAGGGCGGCAAGGGGGTCGCGACCTTCATCGGCGTGCTGCTCGGCCTCGCGCCGCTGGCGGTGCTCGCCTTCGCCGCAATCTGGCTCGGCCTCGCCTTCGCGCTGCGCTACTCCTCGCTCGCGGCGCTCGCCGCCTCCGCAGTGACCCCCGCCGTGCTCTGGGCGATGGGGCGCCCGGATGCGGCGCTGCTGTTCCTGATTCTCGGGCTGCTGCTCTGGTGGAAACACGCGCCGAACATCCGCCGCCTCCTCGACGGCACCGAAGGCCGCATCGGCCAGAAGGGCTGATCCGGGATCCCGAAGAGGTCACCCCTTTGGTGGGGTCTCGGGGCGAAGCCCCGAGGCTTTCCAGGGCTCTGCCCCGGACCCGCGAGCGGGATGATCCCTCTCGACACCCGGACGGACTATTGGCCGAGCGATGTGATAGGGTTCCCATGGACCGCGGGAATCCCTCATGCAGCTCACCGACGCCCAGCGCATCGACTGGCTCCGGCTGATCCGGACCGAGGGCGTCGGACCGCGCACCTTCCGCACCCTCATCAACCGCTTCGGCGGCGCCGCGGCGGCTCTCGATGCGCTGCCCGACCTGACGCGGCGGCAGGGGAAGCCGGTGACGCCGCCGAGCCGCGCCGAGGCCGCCGACGAGATCGCGCGGGCGGAGGCGCTCGGCGCCCGCTTCGTGGCGAGCGGCGAGGCCGCCTATCCGCGCCTGCTCCAGGCTGCGGATTCCGCGCCCCCGCTCATCGCGGTGCGCGGCGCGGACGCCGTGCTCAACCGGCCGGCCGTCGCCCTCGTCGGCTCGCGCAACGCCTCGGCGGCGGGGGGCGCCTTCACCGAGCGGCTGGCCCGCGAACTCGGCGAGGCGGGGCTCTGCGTGGTCTCGGGGCTTGCCCGCGGCATCGATGCGCGCGCCCACAAGGCGGCGCTCGCCACCGGCACGATCGGCGTGCTCGCGGGCGGGCACGACCGGATCTACCCCGCCAACCATGCCGGCCTCGTCGCCTCCATCCTGGAGGGCGGCGGCGCCGTCGTCGCCGAGATGCCGATGGGCTGGGAGCCGCGCGGGCGCGACTTCCCCCGGCGCAACCGCATCATCTCCGGCCTCGCCTACGGCACGGTGGTGGTCGAGGCGGCCCGCCGCTCGGGCTCGCTCATCACGGCCCGTTTCGCCCTGGAGCAGGGCCGCGAGGTCTTCGCGGTGCCGGGCTCGCCCCTCGATCCGCGCGCGGAGGGCACCAACGACCTCATCCGCCAGGGCGCCACCCTGGTGGCTGAGGTCGACCACGTGCTCGCCGTGCTCGCGCCGCTGATCTCCGGCGAGCGGCCGGCCGCGCGCGACGCCCCCCGACTCGAGGACCGGCCGATCTTCTGGGACGAGATCGACCTCGACGGGATCGTGATCCCCGTGCCGGCCCCATCCCTCGACGCGCTGGACCTGCCCGAGCCCGAGGATCCCCGCGCCCGGGTGATCGGGGCGCTCAGCCCGGCGCCGGTGGCCGTCGACACCCTCGCCCGCGCCACCGGTCTCGCCGTGCGCGTGGTGCAGACCATCCTGCTGGAGCTGGAACTCGACGGGCGCATCGAGCGCCACGGCAGCGGGACGGTCTCGCTGGTCCGCTAGAGCACGTTCCGCGGACGTGGCCGCCGGTTCCGCGAAAGAACATGCTCTAGCGGACGAGAAGCTGGTTCTTCACCAGATAGCGGATGCCGCGGTCGAAGGATTCGTCCGTGTCGCCGCGCAGGTCGACGCTGTAGGCCTTCTCCGGCGCGCCCTCCGTGAGCGGCTTGAAGTAGACGTTCATGTTGAGGATCAGGTTCGAGACCTTCTGGATCTCGCCGACGAAGACGCCGTCGGCCCCGAGCTTCTGCCCGAACCGCTCCGCGCAGCCGCCGCAGGCGCGCAGGTCCGCCGTCTCGGCAACCTCCTTCCGGACCGGATCGGTCGGGACCAGGCTGTAGCGGCCCGATTCCTTCAGGAGATCGCGGAAGGTGTCGGCGGTGCGCTGCAACCGCGCCTTGTCCGCCTCGGTCGGCGGCAGCGGCGCGCCGCGCGCGAACTGGAAATCCAGAACCGCGACCCTCGCGGGCTCCGCGCGGGCGGGGAGGGCGGCGGCGGCGAGGATCGCCGCAAGCAGCAGGGATGGACGGGTGCGGATCAAGGCGGTTCTCCGAGGCGCCGGCGGCGGGATCGCGCCTCCCGCCCGCATGTGATGGGGAACGCCCGGGAGCCAGGAACGATCGCAGAAACCCGGTCAGTCGGTGAGCACGTCTCCCGACAGATCCTGCATCCGGTCGAGCGCGCCCTGCAGGATGTAGGCGGCGGCGAGCTTGTCCACGAGCTGGGCGCGCTTGGCCCGCGAGGTGTCGGCCTCGATCAGTGCCCGGGTGACGACCGCGGTGGAGAGCCGCTCGTCCTGGAACAGGACCGGCAGGTCGAGGATCGGCTTCAGGTTGCGCACGAAGGCGCGGGTCGATTGCACACGGGGCCCGGCGCTGCCATCCATGTTGAGGGGCAGGCCGAAAACGAGCCCGCCGACCTGATGCTGCCGGCAGAGGTCGCGCAGGCGCTCGGCATCCGGCGTGAACTTCACCCGCCGGATCGTCTCCAATGGGCTCGCGATCCGGCGCTGCACGTCCGATAGGGCGAGCCCGATCGTCTTGGTGCCGAGATCGACGCCGATGAGCCGCGCACCGCCGGTGGCAGCCTCGGCGAAGGCGCGCATGTCCTGGATATCCATGGCCCTGCGGTTAGATCGGTTCGGCCCCGCGCGCCAGCACCGCCTCCTCGATCCCCTCGAAGAGCGCGGGCAGCGGCTCGGCCGCCTCGCCCAGCACGGCGCGGACGCCCTCGCCCTGCACCCGGAGGAAGAAGGCGTCGAGGCTCTCGGCCCCGAAGCGCACCGTCTCGAGGTCGGGGGCGAGGACCCAGATGTCGTACTCGCCCGTGCCGGTGACGTCCCAGAACAGGAAGCTGCCGTCCTCGGCCTCGCCGAAGAAGCAGGCCCGCTCCAGCACGGTCGGGTCGTCGCCCTCCACGGAGAAGGTGGGTGGTGCCTCGAGCAGGGCGAGCGCCGCCTGGATGCTGTGGGCGATCACCTCGGCGCGGGTGGCGAGGTCGGCGGCCGGGAAGGGCAGGGGCGTGGCGATCCGGATCGCGCCGCCCGCAAGGCCTGCCCCGCAGGCCCGGCAGAAGCCGCGATAGGAATCGGGCAGGGGAAAGCCGAGCGCCCGCTCCGCCTGCGCGATCTCGTCATCGGTGGAGACGCGACCCCGGTGAAGCTCCGCGAAGACCTCGGACCACAGCCCCGTCCCCATCCGCATTCTCCCGCACGCGACAGCCGGCCCTGCCGTTAACCATAATGCCAAGTAAAGCCTAGCTCTGGACGGAGCGGTTCCGGCATAACAGCGTTAACGGATGCTTAACCTTCTTCAGGGGAACGCGCGTGGCCGCCCGAGAGACGACCGCCGGACGGCGCCCGATGCGGCGCCGGCACAAGCTGATGCTGCTGCTCGCCTTCGAGATCCTGGTCCTCGGCTTCACGCAGGCCCAGCTGGAGCGGCCGAGCCGCGGCATCTCGGTGGAGACCACCGTGACGCCGAACCATGTGGTGACCTGAGGCATCCGGCACCGAGACCGGTCATCCGGGTCCTGACGTCCGCCGGCTTGCCGGAGCGGTCTCCCACGCGGCGGACGGCGCTCAGTCCGCCGTCTTGGCGCGCGGCGCGCCCGGGGTCGCAGCGGCCTGCTGGTTCACGTCCGGAACCCGGGTCCAGGTCTGCGAGCCGCAGAGCACCTTGAGCAGGCAGCCCGAGACCGACAGCTCCGAGGCGCTCTCGCGCTCGACGCTGACCTGGTACACCTTGCCTTCCTCGATGTTGTAGATCTCGCCCGAGAACTTCTCCTCGTCGGGCTTCAGCCCCTCGATGAGCGGCAGGCCGAGCACCGGCCGCGCGCGCTTCTTCGGGTCGGGGTTCTTGATGTCGGTCCGCGGCGTGCCGGCATCGGAGTTCGGCACCTTCAGCCAGACCACTTTGCCGCAGACGAGGCTCTGGCCGGGGCCGCAGCGATCGATGCGGATCTTGGCGCGCCCGTCGCCGGTCAGCCAGGTCCCGGAGGGATCCTTGGGGGCCTCGGCCCGGGCGCCGGCGACGCCGGCGAGGAGGAGGGTGGTGGCGAGAATGGTCCGCATGCGGATGTCTCCTGGGCTGGCGCCGGGGCGCTGGACACGGGGAGGTCGGCTGCAAGGGAGTACGCGGTCGCAATCGGGCGTTTTTTCGGCACTGTTGCAGCGAAGCCATGGCCGCCCAGGATCCGAGCCGGGTTGAGGGCACAGGGAGCGCCCGCTATAAGCCCGGCGCCGCAACGGCTTCCGCGAGGCGGAAGACCGCCGAACACACTTCACGCAGACGGAATCCGGACGCATGGCCACCGAGCGCACCTTCTCCATCCTCAAGCCCGATGCCACGCGGCGGAACCTGACCGGCGCGGTCAACGCGGTGATCGAGAAGGCGGGCCTGCGCATCGTCGGCCAGCGCCGCATCCAGATGAGCCGCCAGCAGGCGGAAAAGTTCTACGAGATCCACAAGGAGCGCCCCTTCTTCGGCGAGCTCGTGGAGTTCATGACCTCGGGCCCCGTCGTCGTGCAGGTGCTGGAAGGCGAGAACGCCGTCGCCAAGTACCGTGAGGTGATGGGCGCCACCAACCCGGCCCAGGCCGCCGAGGGCACCATCCGCAAGCTCTTCGCCGAGTCGGTCGGCGAGAACACGGTGCACGGCTCGGACAGCGCCGAGAACGCCAAGATCGAGATCGCGCAGTTCTTCCAGGACGCCGACATCGTCGGCTGAGCCCCGCCGGGATCTGGCCGCCGGGGCACACCGGCGGCCATTCTACCTACGTACTGCGCCGGCCGGCCGGAATGGCCGCCGGTGTGGCCAAGCCGCCATTGACGGGGCGGGCACTCGGGGCGTCCAAGGGCACGGTTTCGTTTTCCAGCTCCCGGACGTCGCTTTCATGACCCGCCGCCTGTCCCTCACGCTCGCAGCCGGCCTCCTGGCCCTCGGCGCCACCGCGGCGCTGGCCGGCGGCTCCTCCGCCCCCTTCGAGCAATACCAGCCCGATCCGGCCTTGCGCACCGCGCCCAAGGCCAACCTCGAATCCCGCGTCCGCCACGCCTGCACCGTCGTCCAGGCGCGCATGACCAATGCCAGCGAGGCCTCCCTGGAGCGCCCCTGCGGCTGCTACGCCCGCCAGACCCTGCGCACCCTCGACGAGGCCGAGATCGAGGCCTACCGGGCCACCGGCTATTTCAACGATTCGGCCCGCGCCAAGGCGCTCTCGGCCCTCGATTCCTGCAAGCTGCAGCGGCCGGTCTGAGGACCGCACACGAAGACCAAGATCGGGGCTGCGCGCCCCGAACCTGCGCCGAAGGGCCCCACGGCCCTTCGGTATCCCCGTTACAGGCTGAGCAACGCGCCGTCGGCCTGCGCGGCCTCCGCGTCGAAGATCACGCGGTCGCCTTCGAGGCGCACCTTGCCACCCGCCACCAGGGCGAGCGCCGCCGGGTAGAGCCGGTGCTCCTGCACGATCACGCGGTCGGCGAGGCTGTCCGGATCGTCGCCCGCCCGCACCGGCACCGCCGCCTGCGCCACGATCGGCCCGGCATCGAGTTCCGGCACCACGTAATGCACCGTGCAGCCGTGCAGCCGCACCCCGGCCTCGAGCGCCCGCGCATGGGTGTGCGTGCCCTTGAACAGCGGCAGCAGCGAGGGGTGGATATTGAGCATCCGCCCCGCCCAGCCCTCGACGAAGCCCGGCGTGAAGATCCGCATGAAACCGGCGAGGCAGACGAGATCGACCTTCGCGGCGCGCAGCTCCGCGTCGAGGGCCGCGTCGAAGCCGTCGCGATCCGGATAGGCCCGGTGGTCGATCGCCTGCGTCGCGATCCCGGCCTCGGCCGCCCGGGCGAGCCCTGCGGCCTCCGGCCGGTTCGAGAGCACCAGCACGATCTCGGCCGGGAAATCCGGCGCGCGGGCGGCCTCGATCAGCGAGACCATGTTCGAGCCGCGCCCCGAGATCAGGATCGCGACGCGGGTCTTGGCCGGCCCGCTCACAGCGCGAGGCGGCCGTCGAAGGTGACGGGCTCAGGGCCGCGCGCGGTGATGCGCCCGAGCCGGATCGGCGCCTCGCCGGCCTGGACCAGCGCCGCGCTCACCGCCTCCGCCTGGGCGGCGTCCACCACCACGACCATGCCGATGCCGCAGTTGAAGGTGCGCAGCATCTCCGCTTCCGCGACGCCGCCCTCGCGGGCGAGCCAGCCGAAGACCGGCGGCACCTTGACCGCGTCGAGGTCGACCGCGATGCCGACATCGTCCGGCAGTACGCGAGGCAGGTTGTCGGGAAAGCCGCCGCCGGTGATGTGGGCCAGCGCCTTGATGCCGTCGGTGGCCTTCAGCGCTGCGAGCAGGGGCTTCACGTAGATCCGGGTCGGCTCCAGCAGCGCCTCGCCGAGGGCGAGGCCGGGCGCGAAGGGCGCCGGCGCGTCCCAGGCCAGGCCGGTGCGGGCCACGATGCGGCGCACCAGCGAGAAACCGTTCGAGTGGACGCCCGAGGAGGGCAGGCCGAGCACGAGGTCGCCGGCCGCGATGCCCGGCTTCGGCAGCAGGGTGCCGCGCTCGGCCGCGCCCACCGCGAAGCCCGCGAGGTCGTAGTCCGAGCCGTCATAGAGGCCCGGCATCTCGGCGGTCTCGCCGCCGATCAGGGCGCAGCCCGCCTGGCGGCACCCGTCCGCGATGCCGCGCACGATGTCGGCGCCCACACCCGGCACCAGCTTGGCCGTCGCGTAGTAGTCGAGGAAGAACAGCGGCTCGGCGCCCTGCACCACGAGGTCGTTCACGCACATCGCCACGAGGTCGATGCCGATCGTGGCGTGCCGGTTCGTCTCGATGGCGATCTTCACCTTGGTGCCGACGCCGTCATTGGCCGCCACCAGGATCGGGTCCTTGAATCCGGCCGCCTTCAGGTCGAACAGGCCGCCGAAGCCGCCGATCTCCGCATCCGCTCCCGGCCGGCGCGTGGCGCGCACCAGCGGCTTGATCGTCTCGACGAGGGCGTTGCCCGCATCGATGTCCACGCCCGCCTGCGCGTAGGTCAGCCCGTCCTTGCCCGTCATGCCCGCGCCGTCTCCGAGCCGCATCGTTCCATCTTCGCGTGCTCTACCCCCTTGCGGCGCGTCGCGCGAGTCGGGAGAGGGTTGATCGGGACGCCGGGGGTCACCACTCTCGGCCGGGACTTGAGCGTGACGGGAGGGGCGATGCGCGCACGGGCGGTGATCGGGTTCGGCGCCCTCGTCGGGCTCGGCCTCCTCGTCTACCTGCTGCGCGACGTGATGCTGCCCTTCGTGGCCGGCATCGCGCTCGCCTATCTGCTCGATCCCCTGGCCGACCGGCTGGAGCGGCTCGGCCTCGGACGTCTCGCCGCGAGCCTCGTCATCCTGGCTCTGTTCGTGGTCGTGCTGGTGGTGAGCCTGCTGCTCCTCGTGCCGCTGGTGGCGAACCAGGTGGCGGCGCTGATCTCCAGCCTGCCGCAGATGGTCTCGCGCCTGCAGGGCATCCTGGCCGAGCGCGCAGGCCCGTTGCTGCAGCGCCTCGGCGGCGCCGACGCGCTCAGCGAGCTGCAATCCTCGGTCGGCTCCCTGGCGACCCAGGGCGTCGCTTGGCTCCTCGCCTTCCTCAAGTCGCTCTGGACCGGCAGCCAGGTGCTGATCTCGATCGCCTCGCTCCTCGTGGTGACGCCGGTCGTCGCCTTCTACATCCTGGTGGACTGGGACCGCATGATCGCGGCCCTCGACGGCTGGGTGCCGCCGCGCCACCAACTGACCGTGCGCGAGCTGGCGCGGCAGATCGACCGGGCGATCATCGGCTTCGTGCGCGGGCAGACCCTGGTCTGCCTGATCCTCGGCAGCTTCTACGCGGTCGGCCTGTGGCTGGTCGGGCTGAATTTCGGCGTGCTGATCGGGCTGATCGCCGGCTTCCTCACCTTCATCCCCTATGTCGGCACGCTCACCGGCTTTCTGCTCGCCATGGGCGTCGCCCTGGTCCAGTACTGGCCGGGCTCGGACTGGCTGCATATCGGCCTGACGCTCGGCATCTTCCTCACCGGCCAGTTCCTCGAAGGGAACATCATCTCGCCCAAGCTCGTGGGCGATTCGGTCGGTCTGCACCCGGTCTGGCTGATGTTCGCGCTCCTGGCCTTCGGCTCGCTCTTCGGCTTCCTCGGGCTGCTGCTCGCGGTGCCGGTGGCCGCCTCGATCGGCGTGCTGGTGCGCTTCGGCCTGCGGCAATACCTGCAGAGCCGGCTCTATCACGACGGCGAGCCGGTCCTGATCGCGGTCTCCCCGCGCGATCTGTGATCCCGTCCCGAGACCGGACGGCGCCGGAGGCCCGCGCATCGACGTGTCGATGCCTGAACGCGATGGTATGATCCGCCTCATGCGCGACACCGCTCCGCCGAAGCAGCTCGCCTTCGACCTGCCGCTGGACCCCCGCTACGGCCGCGAGGACTTCCTCGTCGGACCTGCCAACGAGGCGGCCTACGCCCTGATCGAGGCCTGGCCGGACTGGCCGGACACGGTCCTCGTCCTGACCGGCCCCCCGGGCAGCGGCAAGAGCCACCTCGCCTCGATCTGGGCGGGCCGGGCCCATGCCTGGACGGTCCCGGTCTCCGGGGTGACGGGGGAGAGCGTCACCCATCTCGTCTCGAACGGCGCCCTCGTGATTGAGGACATCGACCGGGCCGAGGGGCGCGACGAGGCCGCCCTGTTCCACCTGCTCAACCGCGCCCGCGAGCGGAAGGCCCCCGTGCTCCTGACGAGCGCGCGGCCGGTCGACGCCCTGGGGCTGCGCACCGCCGACCTGCGCTCGCGGCTGCGCCTCGCGCCGGGCGCGGAGATCCTCAGCCCCGACGACGCGCTCCTGCGGGCGGTCATCGTGAAGCTGTTCGTGGACCGGCAGCTCGTGGTGGATCTCGCGGTGATCGACGCGCTGGCGCTGCGCATCGACCGCTCGCTCGGGCGCGCCCGCGAGGTGGTGTCCGAGCTCGACCGCGACGCCCTCGGGCGCGGGCGCCGCATCACCAAGCCGCTGGCGCTGGCCGTGCTGGAGCGCATGGGGGTGGGCGAGGGCGAGGGCGACGAGGATTGAGACGAGCGGACGGCGGAAGCCGTCATCGAACTGTCACGCAGGCGCGCTCATTCCCTGGTAGAGCACGCCCGCAGCAGGTTAGGTCGGCCGGGACGGGCCGGCCGCCGACCCCAGCGCAGGAGGATGATGTTGGCCGAGATGGAGCCGAGAGCGGAGGTGCGGGAGAGCGTGGAGGAGGCCGTCGAGCGCCCCGCGCCGCGACGGGCCACGGGCGGTTCCCCCCGGCGCGCGCCCCGCGCCGCGCAGGCCGCGCCGGCTCCGTCCGTTGATCGCGGCGACGAGTGGCCGGTCGCCTCTGACCTGCCCGAGTCCCCCGCCGCGCCGGCCGACCGGCCGGCCCGCGAGCCGGTGGTCGAGGCCGGACGCTCCCTGCGCCACTCGCCCGAGCGCTTCGTGAACCGCGAGCTGTCCTGGCTGCAGTTCAACCGCCGGGTGCTGGAGGAGGCCTCCAACACCAACCACCCGCTCCTGGAGCAGCTGCGCTTCCTCTCGATCTCGGCGAACAACCTCGACGAGTTCTTCATGGTCCGCGTCGCCGGCCTGCACGATCAGGTCCGGGCCGGGCTGACGCTGCCCTCTCAGGACGGGCTGACTCCCTCCGAGCAGCTCGCCCGCATCTCGGCCGAGGTCTCGCGCCTCGCCGAGGACCAGCAGACCCGCTGGCGCGAACTGCGCGCGGAACTCCTCACCGCCGACATCGCCCTCGTCGAGCCCGGCGAGCTGAAGCCGGAGCACAAGGGCTTCCTGGAGGAATACTTCCTCAACCACGTCCTGCCGGTGCTGACGCCGCTCGCCATCGACCCGGCGCACCCCTTCCCGTTCATCCCGAATCTCGGCACCACCATCGCCCTGATGCTGGTGCGCCCCAAGGACGGGCGGACGCTCCGCGCGCTGATCCGCATGCCCGGCGTGCTCGACCGCTTCGTGCGGCTGCCCGCCGTCGAGGGCGATCCGGCCGCGCGCTTCATCGCGATCGAGCAGGTGATCGTGATGTTCACGGGGCGCCTCTTCCCCGGCTACCACGTGCGCGGGCAGGGCGCCTTCCGGGTGGTGCGCGATTCCGATCTCGAGATCGAGGAGGAGGCCGAGGATCTCGTCCTCCACTTCGAGACCGCCCTGAAGCAGCGCCGCCGCGGCGTCGTCATCCGCCTTGAGGTCGAGGCCGGCATGCCGGAGGATCTGCGCGCCTTCGTCGCCGACGAGCTGGAGATCAACCCGGACGCGATCTTCCTGGTCGAGGGCATGCTCGCGCTGAACGAGCTGTCGCAGATCGTCGGGATCGACCGGCCGGACCTGAAGTTCAAGCCCTACAACCCGCGCTTCCCCGAGCGCATCCGCGAATCGGGCGGCGACGTCTTCGCGGCGATCCGGCAGAAGGATTTCTGCGTCCACCACCCCTACGAGTCCTTCGACTCGGTGGTGCAGTTCCTGGCCCAGGCCGCCCGCGACCCGAACGTGGTCGCGATCAAGCAGACGCTCTACCGCACCTCCTCGAACTCGCCGATCGTGGCCGCGCTGGCCGAGGCGGCCGAGCTCGGCAAGTCGGTCACCGCCCTGGTTGAGCTGAAGGCCCGCTTCGACGAGGAGGCCAATATCCGCTGGGCGCGCAACCTCGAGAAGGCCGGCGCCCAGGTGGTCTTCGGCTTCGTCGAGCTGAAGACCCACGCCAAGCTGTCGATGGTGGTGCGCCGTGAGGGCGAGCGCCTCGTCACCTACTGCCATATCGGCACGGGCAACTATCACCCGATCACGGCGCGGATCTACACCGACCTGTCCTTCTTCACCGCCGACCCGGCGATCGCCCGCGACGTCAGCCGGATCTTCAACTTCATCACCGGCTACGCGGAACCCGCTGAGCTCGAATGCATGTCGGTCTCGCCGCTGACCCTGAAGCCGCGGCTCCTCGAGCATATCGAGGCGGAGATCGCGCATGCCAGGGCCGGGCGCCCGGCGGCGATCTGGATCAAGTGCAACTCGCTGGTGGACGGACAGATCATCGACGCGCTCTACGACGCCTCGGAAGCGGGCGTGCAGATCGACTGCGTGGTGCGCGGCATCTGCTGCCTGCGGCCGGGCATCCCGGGCTTGTCGGAGACCATCCGGGTCAAGTCGATCGTCGGCCGCTTCCTAGAGCACGGGCGCATCTACGCCTTCGGCAACGGCGTCGGGCTGCCCCATCCGAAGGCCACGGTCTACATCTCCTCGGCCGACCTGATGAGCCGCAACCTCGACCGCCGCGTCGAGGCGCTCCTGCCGATCACCAACGCCACCGTGCACCAGCAGGTGCTCGATCAGATCATGCTGGCCAACCTCCTCGACAACCGCCAGAGCTGGCGGGTGCTGGCCTCGGGCGCGAGCGAGCGGATCCAGCCGGCCGAGGGCGAGGAACCCTTCAACGCCCACAAGTACTTCATGACGAATCCGAGCCTGTCGGGCCGCGGCAAGGCCTCGAAGAAGTCGAGCCCGCGGGCGCTGAGCCGCCGGGCGCAGAGAGGGTAACCTTCTTCCCAACCTGGGACGAAGAACCTGCCATGACCCCTGGAAAAACGGGCCTCCCTTCGGGGCGACCGGTTCCAGGCGGTCCGTTTTGGCTCTAGCTATGGGCCGGGCCGCGCCCTCCGGGGCACGGCGCGCTAACCAAGGAACGGCAGAGTTGGGTCTTCTTCCCGCCACCACCGGGCCCGCGGGCGACCGGCTGGACCCGGTCGCGATCATCGATATCGGCTCGAACTCGGTGCGGCTCGTCGCCTACGACGCCCTCACCCGCGCGCCCACCCCGATCTACAACGAGAAGATGCTGTGCGGCCTCGGCCGCAACGTGCTGACGACGGGCCGCCTCAACGACGAGGCGGTGCGCCGGGCGCTCAGCGCGCTGACCCGCTTCCGTATCCTCTGCCGCACCATGGGTGTCACGCGCCTCCACGTGCTCGCCACGGCCGCCGCCCGCGACGCCGAGAACGGCCCCGCCTTCCTGGAGGCGGCCGAGGCCGCCTGCGGCACCGGGATCGAGCTGCTCTCGGGCCGGCGCGAGGCGGAGCTGTCGGCCCTCGGCGTCATCTCCGGCTTCCACGCGCCCGACGGCGTGGTGGGCGATCTCGGCGGCGGCTCCCTGGAACTCGTGGACGTGCGCGGCCAGGTGGTGGGGCAGGGGGTGACGATGCCGCTGGGCGGCCTGGCCCTGCAGGACCTGTCGGGCGGCTCGCTCAAGAAGGCGGCCAAGCTCGTGCGCGAGCACATGCGCAAGGCCGCGCCCCAGCTCGAGACCCTGAAGGGCCGCACCTTCTACGCGGTCGGCGGAACCTGGCGGGCGCTCGCCCGCCTGCACATGGCCGCGCGGCAATACCCGCTCCACGTGATGCACGGCTACACGGTGGAGCCCTCGGACGAGCTGAGCTTCCTCCAGGTGGTCGAGCAGTCGGACGCGGCACAGCTCCAGGATGTCGATGTGATCTCCGAGGCGCGCCGGCCGCTGCTCGCCTACGGCGCCGTGGTGCTGGAGGAGATCATCCGGGTCGGGCGGCCGCGCGAGATCGCGATCTCGGCCTCGGGCGTGCGCGAGGGCCTGCTCTACGAGCAGCTCGACCGCGACCAGCGCGCCGGCGACCCGCTCCTGACCTCGGCCGCCGAACTCAACGCCCTGCGCGCCCGCGCGCCCGCTCATGGCGAGGAGCTGTGCGCCTGGACCGACCGCTTCATCGAGAGCCTCGACGGCCCCGAGACGGCGGACGAGCGGCGCCTGCGCCACGCCGCCTGCCTGCTCTCCGACCTCGGCTGGCGGGCGCATCCGGATTATCGCGGCGAGCAGAGCATCGCGCTCATCCAGAACGCGGCCTTCGTCGGCGTGGACCATCCCGGCCGGGCTTATCTGGCCCTCGCCGTGGCCTTCCGCCATGTGGGCGTGGCGCCGGAGCGGGCGAACCCGGTGCTGCGGGCGATGGCGGGCCCACGCCTGTTCGAGCGGGCGCGTCTGCTCGGCGCCCTGCTGCGCGTCGCCTTCCCGCTCTCGGCGGCGATGGGCGGCGTGCTCGGCACCGCACCGCTCGCCGTGATCGATGGCCGGGTGACGCTGCACTTGCCCCCCGAGCTGCGGGACCTCAACAGCGAGCGCCTCCAGGGCCGCGTGCGCGCTCTGGCCCGCCTGCTGAGCCTCGAGGGGCGGGTGATCGCGGGCTGAAACGCCCCGTCGGGGCGCGCTCCTCGGGCGTCCGTTCGGTCCGCCCTCGTCATCCGCCCTCGTCATCCGCCCCCTTGGCCCACCGGGCGGCGGATGCCATGCTTGGTCCCAACCGCCCGCGAGGCGGGCCGGACGGGGATGATGCGCTCGCTCAAGGTTCGATTCGCGCTGCTGCTCGGCGCGGCAGCCCTGCTCGTCGTGCTGGCCGCGGCGGGCGTGCTGGCCTCGATCGCGGCTGCCGAGCGCACGATCGACCGCACCCTGGAGGCGCAGGGGCGGCTGGAGCTGCTCGCCGAACTGTCCGGCCGCATGACGCAGTTCGGCCTCGCCGCGATCGAGACGGTCGGCAGTCCCGACACCCAGCCCGAGGCGCTGGCGATCGCCCGCACCAATGTCGACCGGGCCCTGTCCGCCGTGGATGAGGCGCTGGCCCGGAGCATCCAGGAGAGCGACGACCCGCTCGACCGGATGCAATACGCCGCCCGCACCCGCCCGATGGCGCAGCTGCGCGGGGCCCGGGTGATCCTCGACCGGCAGGTGGCCCAGATCACCCGGGGGAACGCCGAGCCCGAGCAGCGCCAGAACGCGATCAAGGGCGCGCTCAACGGCTTCGGCGCCATGACCGGCCAGCCGCTCTCCTTCCTGATCGAGGCGGAGCGGCGCAGCATGGTGCTCGGCTCCGAGCAGGCCCGCGCCCTCTCGAACCGCCTGCGCGTCGCCTCGGCGCTGGCGGTTCTCGCGGCGCTGGCCCTCGTCACCGTGCTCTACCGCAGCGTGACCCGCCCGACCCTCGCGCGGATCGAGGCGGTGCGGCGCGCGGCAGGCGCAGTCGGCCGCGGCGAGCTCGACACCCGCCTCTCGGTGGCGACCCGCGACGAGCTCGGCCTGCTGGTGGCGAACTTCAACCGCATGGCCGCGCGGCTGGCCCGGCGCGAGCGGCGCGTGGCCGCCGACCGGGCGGAGCTGGAACAGACGATCCAGAGGCGCACGGCGGATCTGCGCGCCGCCAATGCCCGGCTTGAGGCGGTGGACCGCTCCCGCCGTCGCTTCTTCGCCGATGTCAGCCACGAATTGCGCACGCCGCTCACCGTGATCCTGGGAGAGTGCGACATCGCTGCTCGCGGCGCGGGCCGCGGGATCGATCAGGGGCCGGCCTTCGCCACCATCCGCAAGCGGGCGCAACGCCTGAAGCTGCGGGTTGAGGACCTCCTGCGCATCGCCCGCTCGGAATCCGGCGAGATCGAGTTCGACCGCCGGCTCATCAGCGCTGCCTCGGTGCTCGCCGAGGCCATCGACAACAGCGCGTCCGAGGCCGCCCGCCGCCGCGTCGCGGTCGATTTCGATCCCGGCGCCCGCGACATCGAGCTGATGGCCGATTCGGAATGGCTGCGTCAGGTGGTGGAGAGCCTGATCGACAACGCCCTGCGCCACGCCACCGGCCTGACCCGCGTCACCGTCGCCCTGGAGCCCGGGACCGGCGCGGCGGGTGCCTCGGCCGTGATCACCGTCAGCGACGACGGTCCTGGCTTCGGCGCCGCAGAGGACGCCCTGTTCGAGCGCTTCCGCCGCGGCGAGCGCCCGGCCGAGAGCGGCTTCGGCATCGGACTCGCTCTGGCCCGCTGGGTGGTGGAGCAGCATGCGGGTACGATCGCCCTGGGCACGGGCGAGGAGGGGCGCGGCGCCCGGGTCCGCCTCGAACTGCCCGCGCTCGATCAGGCCGACGATCTCGACCCCGCCCCCCTCAAGCAGAAGGACGATGCCGCATGACGCGGATCCTGATCGTCGAGGACGATAGCGACATCCGGGGCATGCTCGCCCGCGGCCTGGAAGCGGAGGGGTTCGAGGTGGGCACCGCGGGCAATGTCGATGACGCGCTCTCCGCGGCGCGCACCGAGATCCCCAACGCGGTGGTGCTCGACATCACCCTGCCGGACGGCTCCGGCCACGACGTCTGCCGCTCCCTGCGGGCCGGCGGCTATCCCGGGCCGATCCTGTTCCTCTCCGCGCGCGACGAGGTGCGCGACCGCGTCGAGGGGCTGGCACTCGGGGCCGACGACTACATCGTGAAGCCCTTCGAGTTCGACGAACTGGTGGCGCGCCTGCGCACCCATCTGATGCGCCGCGAGAGCGCCGAGGCGCCGCGCACCACCCTCAGCGCGGGCAAGCTGACCCTCGACCTCGACACGCGGCAGGTCTCCTGCGGCGAGGCTTCGGCCCGGCTGACGCCGCGCGAGGCGGAGCTGCTGGCCATGCTGATGGAGAGCGCCAACCGCCCGGTCTCGCGCGCCGAGATCTTCGAGAAGCTCTGGGCGAGCCAGGGCGGCCTCTCGCTGAACGTGGTCGACGTCTATATCGGCTACCTGCGCTCCAAGATGGCCGATTTCGTCCGCCACGGCGGCCCCGTCCTCACCACCGTGCGCGGGCGCGGCTTCATGCTGGAGCTGAAGGGCCAGAGCTTCCGGCACTGATCCCGGTCATGGGATCCCAAAGGGACCCAGTCCCTTTGGCGGGGCGCCGGGGCTCCGCCCTGACCCGCGAGAGGGGTAACCCCTCTCGACTCCCGGACCCTACTCGATGCCGAGCTTGGCCTTGAGCAGGGCGTTGACCGCAGCCGGGTTCGCCTTGCCGCCGGTGGCCTTCATGGTCTGGCCCACGAACCAGCCGAGCAGGGTCGGCTTCTCCTTGGCCTGGGCGACCTTGTCCGGGTTCTTGGCGATGATCTCGTCGACCGCCGTCTCGATGGCGCCCGTGTCGGTCACCTGCTTCATGCCGCGGATCTCGACCACGGCGCGCGGGTCCCCGCCCTCGGTCCAGACGATCTCGAACAGGTCCTTGGCGATCTTACCCGAGATCGTGCCCTCGCCGATCAGGTCGATGATGCTCCCGAGCTGATCGGCCGAGACCGGGCTCTGATCGATGCCGAGGCCCTCCTTGTTGAGGCGGCCGAACAGCTCGTTGATCACCCAGTTCGCGGCGACCTTGCCGTCCCGGCCCTTGGCCACCGCCTCGTAGAAATCGGCGGAGGCGCGCTCGGCGACGAGCACGCCGGCATCGTAGGCGCTGAGGCCGAAATCGGCCACGAAGCGCGCCTTCTTGGCGTCCGGCAGTTCCGGCAGACCGGCCGCGAGCCCGTCCACATAGGCCTGGTCGAATTCGAGCGGCAGCAGGTCCGGGTCGGGGAAGTAGCGGTAATCGTGCGCCTCTTCCTTCGAGCGCATCGAGCGCGTCTCGCCCTTGCCCGGATCGAACAGGCGCGTCTCCTGGCTGATCGTGCCGCCATCCTCGATGATCGCGATCTGGCGGCGCGCCTCGGTCTCGATGGCCTGGCCGATGAAGCGGATCGAGTTGACGTTCTTGATCTCGCAGCGGGTGCCGAGCGGGTCGCCGGGCTTGCGCACCGAGACGTTCACGTCGGCGCGGAGATTGCCCTTCTCCATGTCGCCGTCGCAGGTGCCGAGATAGCGCAGGATGGTGCGCAGCTTCGTCACATAGGCCTTGGCCTCCTCCGACGAGCGCAGATCCGGCCGCGAGACGATCTCCATCAGCGCGACGCCGGAGCGGTTGAGATCGACGAAGCTCTGGTTCGGCGCCTGGTCGTGCAGGGACTTGCCCGCATCCTGCTCCAAGTGCAGGCGCTCGATGCCGACCGTGATCGACTCGCCGTCAGGCAGATCGACCAGCACCTCGCCCTCGCCGACGATCGGATCCTTGTACTGGGAGATCTGGTAGCCCTGCGGCAGGTCCGGGTAGAAATAGTTCTTGCGATCGAAGACCGAGCGCAGGTTGATCTTCGCCTTCAGCCCGAGGCCGGTGCGGACCGCCTGGGCCACGCATTCCGTGTTGATGACGGGCAGCATGCCGGGCATCGCCGCGTCGACCAGCGAGACGTTGTCGTTCGGCTCGGCGCCGAAGGCGGTGGAGGCGCCGGAGAACAGCTTCGAGCGGCTGGTGACCTGGGCGTGGATCTCCATGCCGATCACGACCTCCCAGTCGTGCAGGCCGCCCTTGATCAGTTTCTTCGGGTTCACGGGTGCGTTCATGGTCGTCCGGGCCGGGGCGCAGGTCAGAGGTCGATCCCACCTGCCACCTCATCCCGAGGTGCCGGAGCCACGCGGAGGCCTTGCACCTCGGGATGAGGTGGCAGGTGGGGCGGGCTGTCGAAGGCCCGTCTCATGCCGGGCAGTTAGGGGCGGCCACCGCTGCCGGTCAAGCGGGGCGGGCCGAGCCGGACCGGGCGAGCACCCGCGATGGCACGGCGCTCCGTCGCGCGTCAGGCCCCGCGCCGGACGAGGCGGCGGGCGCCGAAGCCGAGGATCGCCCAGACGAGCGCCGCCACGGTGCGGACCGGGAAGAAGGTCGGCCCGTCATGGCTCACCGGGGCCGGCCAGGGCATGCCGACCGCGCCGATCGCCCAGGAGACCAGCACCGAGACGGCGAGGGCGATGATCGCCGCGATGAAGACCTTGCCGAACTGGCTCGCCGTCCAGCCGAGATAGAGGGCGAGCCCGATCAGGACCGGGTCGAGTCCGGCCCAGATCCAGACGGTCCAGGGGTAATAGGGGACGGTCATGCCCACCAGGGCTTCGGCAGCGCCGTGCGCCCGGCCGCGTCCTCGATGGTCTGGGCGACGGCGAACAGGGTCTCCTCGTCGAAGGGCCGTCCGATCAGCTGGAGGCCGAGCGGCAGGCCCTGGCTGTCGAGCCCCGCCGGGACGGCGATGCCGGGCAGGCCCGCCATGTTCACCGTCACCGTGAACACGTCGTTGAGATACATCTCGACCGGATCCGCGGAGGCCTTCTCGCCGATGCCGAACGCCGCCGACGGGGTGGCGGGCGTGAGGATCGCATCGACGCCCTCGGCATAGGCCGCCTCGAAGTCGCGCTTGATCAGGGTGCGGATCTTCTGGGCACGCACGTAATAGGCGTCGTAATAGCCCGCCGAGAGCACGTAGGTGCCGATCATGATGCGGCGCTTCACCTCGCGGCCGAAGCCCGCCGCACGGGTGTTCTCATAGAGGCCGACGATGTCGTTCGCCGGCACGCGCAGGCCGTAGCGCACGCCGTCGTAGCGGGCGAGGTTGGAGGAGGCCTCGGCCGGAGCCACGATGTAGTAGGCCGGCAGCGCGTACTGGGTGTTCGGCAGCGAGATCTCCTTGATCGTCGCGCCCGCATCCTTCAGCCAGGCGGCGCCCTGGTCCCAGAGCTTCTGGATCTCGGCCGGCATGCCGTCGACCCGGTACTCCTTCGGGATGCCGATGGTGAGCCCCTTCACGCCGCGGGAAACCGCCGCCTCGAAATCGGGCACGGGCAGGTCCACGCAGGTGGTGTCGCGGGCATCCGGCCCGGCCATGGAGGCGAGCAGGACCGCGCAGTCGCGCACCGTGCGGGCGATCGGGCCCGCCTGGTCGAGGGAGGAGGCGAAGGCCACCGTGCCCCAGCGCGAGCAGCGCCCGTAGGTCGGCTTGATGCCGACCGTGCCCGTGAAGGCGGCGGGCTGGCGGATCGAGCCGCCGGTATCGGTCGCGGTGGCGCCGAGGCAGAGATGGGCGGCCACCGCCGCGGCCGAGCCGCCGGACGAGCCGCCGGGCACGATCTGCGCGTCCGAGCCGGTGCGGCGCCAGGGCGAGACCACGTTGCCGTAGGCGCTGGTCTCGTTCGAGGAGCCCATGGCGAACTCGTCGAGGTTCAGCTTGCCCAGCATCACCGCGCCGTCGCGCCAGAGATTGGCGGTGACGGCCGATTCGTAGTGCGGCTCGAAGCCTTCGAGGATCTTCGAGCCCGCGGTGGTGGTGACGCCGTGGGTGCAGAACAGATCCTTGATGCCGAGCGGCAGCCCCTCGAGGGGGCGCGCCTCGCCGGCGGCGATCTTCCGGTCCGAGACCTCGGCCTGGGCCAGCGCGCGCTCGGGCGTCTCCAGGATGAAGGCGTTGAGGGCGCGCGCCTTCTCGACGGCGGCGATATGCACCTGCGTCAGCTCGCGGGCCGAGAAGCGCTTGGCCTTCAGCCCATCGCGCGCCTCGGCGAGGGTGAGTTCGTTGAGTTCGCTCACGTGTCCGTCCTCATGCCCGCCGCGGCGGCGGGCCCTGCCCGGCGGTTCAGCCCGGGCGTGCAGCAGGATTCCAGCGCGTCTGTCCGGCCTATTCGACCACCTTCGGGACGAGGAAGTAATGATCCTCGGTCTCGGGGGCGTTGGCCACGATGTCGGTCGCGCGCCCGCCTTCGGTGACGACGTCCTCGCGCTTCTTCATGCGCATGGGCGTGACCGAGGTCATCGGCTCGACGCCCGAGACATCGACGGCGCCGAGCTGCTCCACGAAGGCGAGGATGGCGTTGAGTTCGCCCTGCAGCGGCGCCACGTCCTCCTCGGAGACGGCGATGCGCGCCAGATGCGCGATGCGCCGGACTGTCTGTGCGTCGACCGACATGCTGCCCCGTTCATCCGCCCGGCCGGGCGGTCATTTCAGAGATCCGCCGCGCTATAGCACCGGGCTTCGCGGGGCCGCAACGCGGGCGCGCGCCCCTCTCCCGCTCTGGAGAGGGGCGCACGTCGCCCTTGACGTGCGGGGCTGCGTTTCGCCGGCCGCCCCGATCCGCCTTCACCGGCTCCCGGGCCCGCTCGCGAGGCCGGCCAGCGTGAACAGATCGACCGAGAGCTTGGCGCCGACCACGAAGGCGTCCGGGATGTTCCGCGGCCGGAAGGGGAAGCGGGTCTGGTCCGGGTTGACGATGTATTGCAGATTCGGGGTCAGCCGGATCGCGGGCGTGACCTGGATGCCGTAGTTCAGCTCCATCATCACCTGCTGGGTCGGGACCCTGCGGTTGAGCCCGATCGCGGCCTGGGCGAGCGCGATGTTGGACAGCGCCAGCGGGCTGAACTTCTGCGTGTTGATGACGAAGCCGACCGTGTCGTAGGGGCGCCCGGCGAAGGTGCCGGTCTGGAGCGCGCCGATCTCCAGGAAGTAATCCTCGACGAGCCGGCCCGAGGTGCCGGCCATGGCGACCCCGAAGATCGTCAGGCCCTGAATCCCGGTCGGGTCGGGGCGCCAGACCATCTGGTCGAAGCGGGCATAGACGCCGGAGCGCCCGAAGCGGGTCAGGGGATTGAGGCCCGTCAGCACGGCCGCGCGGCCGGTGACGTCGCGGACCGGGTCGGCGTAGTCGGAGGCGTCGTACCAGCCGCCGATGCCGTAGTTGCGGGGCAGGGGATCGTTGGCGAAGGTCGTGGAATAGCCGAGCTCGAACGGCACGATCGCGCCGGTGGCACCCTTCAGGGAGAAGTCGAGGCCGTTGTCGCCGGGCTGCTGATGCAGCGGATTCACCTCGTAGGCGCCGGCATGGACGAAGACGGTGTCGGTGAGCCAGGCCTTGGCATGCGCCCCCCAGCTCGAGACCGGCCAGAAGGTGAAGTTGGAGGTCTTGAACACGAAGGTCGGGTTGCCACAGGCCGAGTTCGTCTGGAAGTTGCAGTAGATCGGCGAGTTCAGGAAGTTGATGTTCGCCACCAGCCGGCCGACCTCGATGTCGAGGCGGTTGTCAAACAGCTTCTGCTGGTAGGAGAGCAGCGTCAGCCGGGTGGTCTGGCCGCCTCCGTAGATCTCCTGCACGCTGGTGTTGTTGCCGATAGAGTCCTGGGCGAGGCTGCGGCCGTGGCGGTTCGTCACCGCCACGTGGAACGAACCGCCCTCGATGCCGGCGAGCCGCTGCAGGTCGCCGTCGATGCCGAAGAAGAGCTGGCCCGCCCAGGCCGAGCCCTGGCGGATGCCGCCGACAGGGTTGATCGCCCCCTGGCCGGTATAGTTCAGGAGGAAACTCAGCCCGTTGCCGAGGTCGAGGGTGCCCGGCGGCAGGGACGGGGGGGTCGCGGTCTGGCCGAGCGTGTCGGCCGCCTCCGCCGCGCTGTCCGCTCCGCCGAAGCCCTGGCCCTGCGGGGGCGGCGTCCGGCGGGCGGCCGCCCGCCGCAGGGCGGGCCGCGCCACCGTCGCCGGCACGCCGATCCCGGCCGCGGGATCGGACGGCGCATCCTGTGCCGGCCCCTCCTGAGCCGATGTCCCGATCGTGCCCGCCGCGCAGAATCCGAGCGCGCCGAGAACCGTCCCCAACCTCGTCATGGCCTTCCCCCTCCGGAGCCTGCGCCCCTTTCGGCCCCGATCTCGCGCCGGGCTGTTACAGCTGTTACAGAGATTTTCCCTGAAACTGTTTCACGAACACAATATTGATAGATCTAACACGGCCAATCATGGCCTGAGATCTGCATTCGACCTGTGGCGATGCCGCATCAGGCGGCGCGCTTCTTGAGGATTCCCACCAACAGGGCCGTGATCACGGTGCCGGCGAGGAGAGCGATCACCGCTCCCGTGAGGTTCGTGACTGCGTTCGGGATCGGTAGGACGAACAGGCCGCCATGGGGCACCTTCAGGGTCACGCCGAGGCTGAGCGCCAGGGCGCCGGCGACCGCCGAGCCCGCGACCATCGCGGGGATCACCCGCAGCGGGTCGGCGGCTGCGAAGGGGATGGCGCCCTCGGTGATGAAGGCGGCGCCGAGCACCGCCGCCGCACCGCCCGCCTCGCGCTCCGGTGCGGTGAAGCGGCCCGGGAACAGGCGGGTGGCCAGCGCCAGCCCGAGCGGCGGCGTCATGCCGCCGAGCATCACCGCGGCCATCGGCGCGTCGACGCCGGAGGAGAGCAGCGCCGCGGCCGAGGCATAGGCGGCCTTGTTGATCGGCCCGCCCATGTCGACGGCCATCATGCCGCCGAGGATCAGGCCGAGCACCAGGGCGCTCGCCCCCTGCATGCCCTTGAGCCAGCCGGTGAGCGCGGCGAGCACCGCCGCCACCGGCACGCCGACCACGTAGATCATCAGGAGTCCGGTGATCGTGGTGGCGAGCAGCGGCAGGATCAGGACGGGCTTCAGCCCCTCCAGATTCTTGTGCAGGCGGATATGCCGGTTGAGGAACCGCGCCGTGTAGCCGGCGATGAAGCCCGCCGCGATGCCCCCAAGGAAGCCCGCCTGGAGATTCGCCGCCAGCATGCCGCCGATCATGCCGGGCGCGATGCCGGGCCGGTCGGCGATCGAGTAGGCGATGTAGCCGGCGAGCGCCGGGACGATCAGCGCGAAGGCGGCCTTGGCGCCGATCTCGCCGAGCGCGTAGCCGAGCGTGCCGGCATTGCCCGGACTCATTGCGTCGATGCCGCCGACCGCGAAGGCGATCGCGATGAGCAAGCCGCCCGCCACCACGAAAGGCAGCATGAAGGAGACGCCGGTCATCAGGTGCCGGTAGGCGCCGGCCTGTTTCTCGGCCGCGGCGGGGCGGGCCGGCCCGTCGGCGGCCGCCCCCTCGGCCGGCTGAACCTGCGCCTCGGCGAGGGCGGTGGCGATCAGGCCCTTGCCGTCGCGGATGGCGGCCTTGGTGGTGGTGGCGTAGACGCGCTTGCCCGCGAAGCGCGCCCGGTCGACGCCCTTGTCGGCGGCGATCAGCACGAGATCCGCGGCAGCGATCTCGGCCTCCGAGAGAGGATCGCGGGCGCCGACCGAGCCTTGCGTCTCCACGCGCACGTCGTGGCCGAGCGCCGTGCCGGCCGCCTGGATGCCCTCGGCCGCCATGAAGGTGTGGGCGATGCCGGTGGGGCAGGAGGTGACCGCCACGATTCTCTTCGGGCTGGCCGCTGCGGAGGCGGAAGCCGGCGCGCGCGCGGCGTCGGTGCTTCCTGCGAGCGCCCGGTCGAGGACGGCGCCGGCATCGGCGAGCACGTCCTCGATCGCGGCGCGCACCGTGGCGAGCGCGCCGAAGCGGCCCTCGCCGAGATCGCCCTGCCCGACGAGCAGCACCGAGCGCCCTTCGGCGATCGCCGCTTCGGGCAGCGGGTTGCCGCCGCGCAGTTCCAGGGCGATCGGCTGGTTGCGCCGTCCGGCCGCCTTGCGGAGTGCCTCGAGGGCGAGGACGGCGTGGGTCGAGAGGTCTCCGCCTCCGACCACGGCCAGAAGCTGGGCCATGGGTTTCCTCCGGTGTGCGTCTATGGGTCGTTCATCGGTTCGGCGGCCGCCTTCCCTCTCCCGCAGAGGGGGGAGGGAAACCGCGCCCCGCCCGAAGCGGGGTGTGAACAGGCAGGCCTCAGCGGAGGAGAGACGGTGCGGGTCCCCCTCATCCCACCGTCTCGACCCGCACGGTCGCCGCGATGGCCTCCACCTCCGCCCGGGGCGGCAGGTTGGCGCCCTCGCGGGTGAGTTTGGCCGAGGCGAAGGCGAGCGCCCGCCGGGCCATGTCCTCCAGGGCGAGCCCGTCCTGAAGACCGGCGACGAGGCCGGCGACCAGGGCGTCGCCCGCCCCGACCGTGCTCGTCACCTGCGTCGCGGGCGGGCTGGCCTGGACCGCGCCGTCCGCGGAGACGAACAGGGCGCCGTCCGCCCCGAGCGAGACCACGACCAGCGCAATGCCGCTGGCGTGCAGGGCCCGGGCGGAATCGAGCACGTCGGCGAGGGCGGGGAGGGGGCGGCCAGCCCATTCCTCCAGCTCGTGCCGGTTCGGCTTCACGGCATAGGGCAGGGCGTCCGGCTCCGCGGCGAGGGACGCGGAGAGCGGCCCGCCCGAGACATCCAGGACGACGCGCGCGCCGCGGGCCTTCAGGCGCCGGGTCAGGTCACGGTAGGTCTCGGGCGGCAGGCCGCCCGGCAGGCTGCCCGCCAGCACCACGAAGGAGCCCGCCTCCGCCAGATCGAGGAGAACGGCGCGGGCAGCGTCCAGCGTGCCGGGGGTCACGGCGAGCCCCGGCAGATTGATGTCGGTGGTGTCGCCGGAGCGCCGGTCGAGGAGCTTCAGGTTGGTCCGGGTCTCGCCCGGGATCCAGACGAAGCGGTCGTCGATGCCCTTCTCGGTGAAGACCTGGGTGAAGGGCGCCGCGTTATCCGAGCCCAGCACGCCGGCGGCTGCGACGGGCAGGCCCCAATCGGCCAGGCAGCAGGCGACGTTGACGCCCTTGCCGCCAGCATGGGCGTGCACGGCGCGGGCCCGGTGCACCTGGCCCGGTGCCAGCGCGTCGAGCACCACGGTCTGGTCGATGGCCGGGTTGAGGGTGAGGGTCAGGATCGGGCTCACGCCGCACCTCCCGCGCTGTCGAGGGCGCGGACGGCGGCCGCATCCTCCTGCTCGCAGGCGCGGAGCGCCAGCGCCTTCAGCGCGCCGAGATCCGAGCCCCGCAGCCGTGCCTTGACGCCGGGCAGGTCGCGCGGGGTCATCGACAGCTCGTGGACGCCGAGGCCGGCGAGCAGGCAGGCCCCGAAGGGATCGCCCGCGATGCCGCCGCAGACGCCCACGAAGCGCTTGTGGCGGGCGGCGCCCTCGCAGGCCATGTGGATGAGGCGCAGCACCGCCGGGTGAAGGGAATCGGCCTCGGGCGCGAGCTCGGTGTTCTGCCGGTCGATGGCGAGCGCGTACTGCGTCAGGTCGTTGGTGCCGATCGAGAAGAAGTCGCAGTGCCGGGCCAGCGCGTCGGCCTGGATCGCGGCGGCAGGCACCTCGATCATGATGCCGAGCGGCACTTCCGGCGCGCCGATCTCGGCGCGGATCCGCTCCGCCACCGCGCGAAGCTTCAGCACCTCGGGAATGGAGGTGATCATCGGCATCATGATCGCGAGGGGCGCGTCCTTGCCCTTGGGCGCGTCGGCCGGGACATGGTCCCTGGCGGCCCGGTAGAGGGCACGCAGCTGCGGCTCCATCAGGTCGGGCCGGCGCAGCAGCAGGCGGGCGCCGCGCACGCCGAGAAAGGGGTTCTCCTCCCTCGGAAGCTGGAGGTGCGCGACCTGCTTGTCGCCGCCGATGTCGAGCGTCCGCACGATGAGCGGGCGGCCTGCGAGGGCCTTCAGCATCCCCGCATAGGTCTCGTACTGGTCGTCCTCGGAGGGCGTGTCGCCGCGCTCCAGGAACAGGAACTCGGTGCGCATCAGGCCGACGCCCTCGGCGCCCTGGTCGAGGGCGAAGGGGACCTGCTCCGGATTGTTGACGTTGGCGCCGATGGCGATGCGGTGGCCGTCGCGGGTCTCGGCGGGGCGAGCCCGCTCGCGCGCCTCGGCCTCGGCCTGCTCGTGCTGCCGCTCGCGCCAGGCGGCGGCCGAGGCGATGTCGGCTTCGCTCGGGTCGAGGTAGAGGCGGCCCGTGCTGCCGTCGAGGATGGCGGTGGCGCGGTCCTGAAGCGCCAGCAGGCCGGGACCGCCCGCGACCACCGCCGGGATGCCCAGCGTGCGCGCCAGGATCGCGGTGTGCGAGGTCGGGCCGCCCTGGGCGGTCGCCAGCCCGATCACCCGGGTCGGGTCGAGGCCGGCCGTGTCGGAGGGGGCGAGGTCGGCGGCGATCAGGATGCAGGGCTCGTCCGGCAGGTCGTGGCCGCTGGTCAGGGCCGGGTCGATCTGGGCGAGCACGCGGCGGCCGACGTCGCGCAGGTCCGCGGCGCGGCCGGCGAGGACGGGATTGCCGAGGGCCGAGAGCTGGCCGGCCATCCGGTCCACCGCCGCGTTCCAGGCGAAGGCGACGCCGTGGCCCTCGACCATGAGCTGGCAGGCGAGCGTGATCAGGTCGGTGTCGGCGATGAGCTCGGCTTGCGCCCGGAAGATGCCGGCATCGGCCTTGCCGAGGCGCCGCTCTGTGTCGTCGGCGAGCGCCGCGAGCTGGCCGGCGGTGGTCTGCAGCGCCCGGTGCAGCCGGTCGGCGCCGGAGGTGAGGGGCTCCGGCTCGTCCGGCACCGCGACCTCGGCGGTCGCCAGCACGTGGACCGGGCCGATGGCGATGCCGGGGCTCGCGCCGATGCCGGGCACGATTGTCGGGGCGCCTGTCGGGTTCCAGCCGGCGACCGGGGCGGTGGCCTTGGCCGCGGCCTCCGCGGCGCGCTGGGCGGCGGCCTTCTCGCCGGCGCTCAGACCCGTCACCGCCGCGCAGATCTTCGCCAGCGCCCCGGCCTCGTCGTCGCCCTCGGCCGAGATCGTCACCGCGTCGCCGCAGCGCAGGCCGAGCTGGAGGAGGGCGATCAGGTTCTTCGCATCCGCGACCTGAGACCCGTGCCGCACCTGGATACGGGCGGGGCAGGACTTGGCGACCTCGACCCAGTGGGCGGCCGGGCGGGCATGCAGCCCGGTCGGGTAGTCGACGCTCCACTCGAAGCGCTGGCGCAGATCGGTCGCCGGGCCGGCCGCCCCCGCGGAGGCGGCGTCCTCGTTCAGCGCCGCGGCGATGTCGGCCTCGCGGCTGGTGGTGCGCAGCCGGTCCAGCCGGGCCTCGTCCTGGATCAGGCGGGTGAGGCGGCGCAGCACGGTGATGTGGGTATCGGATTGGGCGGCGATGGCGACGACGAGATGGGCGATCTGGCCGTCGTGCCATTCGATGCCGCCGGGCACCTGCAGCACGGCGAGCCCGCTCTCGCGGACCAGATGGCGGTCATCGACCATGCCGTGCGGGATGACGACGCCGTGGCCGAGATAGGTGTTCGACACGTCCTCGCGGCGCAGCATGCTCGCGCCGTAGGCGGCGTCGATGCATCCGGCGGCGGTGAGGAGCTGGGCGGCCTCGCGGATCGCGTCCTCCTTCGAGGCGGGCGCGGCGGCGAGACGCACGAGCAGGCGCGGGGTGAAGATCGGCGTCGGTGCGAGCATGGCGTGCTCTCCTCCCGGCTGGGTCCGGCTGCTTCGCCGGCTCGCTGTTGCCATTACTGAAAACGTTTTCACAAACTGTGTCAACTCCACCTCTCCGGTGGCCGCGGTGCGCTCTTGCTGTCTCGTCATAGCAATGGCACAACCGGTGACATGTTCGTGAAAACGTTTCCGCGGCCATGACGGTCGGCATCCGCGACGTGGCCCGCGCTGCGGGCGTCTCGACGGCGACGGTGTCGCGGGCGCTCGGCCGCGGGCCGGTGAGCGACGCGCTGCGCGAGCAGGTCGAGGCAGCGGTGCGCGCCACCGGCTACCGGCCGAACCTCTCGGCCCGGCGCCTGCGCTCGCAATCGGCCCAGACGATCGGCCTGATCGTGGCGGATATCCGCAACCCGTTCTTCACGGCGGTGAGCCGGGCCGTGGAGGATGCCGCCTTCGCCTCGGGCATGCGGGTGATCCTCTGCAACACCGACGAGGATCCGGCGCGGGAGGCAATGTATCTGCGCCTGATGGAAGAGGAGCGCGTCACCGGCGTGATCTTCGCGCCGACGCAGACCACGGCCGATTCGCTACGGGAGACGCCGCTCGGCTTCCCGGTGGTGCTGATCGACCGCACGGGGCCGGCCGGCACCCATGACAGCGTCGTGCTCGACAACCCGGCGGCGGGCGCTGCTCTGGTGGACCACCTCGTGGCGCAGGGCTACCGGCGGATCGGCGGCCTGTTCGGCTCGACGAGTTCCACCGCCCGGGAGCGCCGCGCCGGCTACGAGGCGGCAATCGCCCGCCACGGCCTGACGCCCGCGATCCGCACCGTCGCCCCCAACGCGGAGGCCGCGGAGGCCGAGGCCGGGCGCTGGCTCGGCGAGACGGACCGGCCCGAGGCGCTCGTCCTCTCGAACGGCCTGATCCTGATGGGCGCCGTGCGGGCGGCCCGCGCGCACGGCCTCGCGCTACCGCGGGATCTCGCGCTCGCCGGCTTCGACAACGAGCCCTGGACCGACCTCGTCGAGCCCGGCCTCACCGTGATCGAGCAGCCGGTGGCCGAGATCGGCGCGCAGGCAATGCGCCTGCTCTTCGAGCGGATCGAGAGTCCCGAGCAGCCCGTGCGCAAGGTGATGCTGAGTGGGCGGATGATCGCGCGGGGCTCGACGCGGGGACGCTGAGCGGGAGCGGACGGGCTGGCCGGGCCCCTCCGCATCCTCCGCGCCCGCGCTCGTCCGGCCCCCCACCCGGATGGGAGGGGGGTATTCCGGTTCCGGCCTTCCCTGACGCCTCAGCCACGCCGTACGGGTTGGCGGTTCCCAACCCCGGAGCAAATCCGTGCCAGACGCCGCGGACGGCCTGCCTCTCGTCCTTCTGACGAACCCGATCCATCCGGAGGCGGTGGAACGGCTCGAAGCCCATGCCCGCGTGGTCGTCGCGCCCGATACCGGGTTCGACACCCTTCGCCGGCTGGCGGCGGACGCGGACGGCCTGATCGTGCGCGCGCAACTGCCCGACGACATCCTCGACCACGCGCCCGGCCTGCGCGGTCTCGTCCGGCACGGGGTCGGGCTCGATTTCGTGCCGCTGGCGGCGGCGACCGCCCGCTCCATTCCGGTGGCGAACCTGCCGGGCAGCAACACGCGGGCGGTGGCCGAATACGTCTGCGCCGCCCTGCTCGACCTCCGGCGCGGCCTCGGCCGTCTCGACCGCTCCTTGCGCGAGACCGGCTGGCTGCCGGCCAAGACGCAGGCGAATGATCGCGCCGAGATCGGTGGCTCGACCCTCGGGATCCTCGGCCTCGGCGAGATCGGTCATGCCGTGGCGCGCATTGCCACGGCCGGCTTCGGCATGCGCGTGCTCGGCACCTCGCGCAGCCCCAGGACCTGCGACGGGCTGGTCGAGCCGGTTCCCATCGAGACGTTGTTCGAGCAGAGCGACGCCGTGGTGATCGCCTGCCCGCTGACGCCCGAGACCCGCGGCCTCGTGGGCGCCGGCCTGATCGGCCGGATGCGGCGGGACGCGGTCCTGATCAACGTGGCGCGCGGCCCGATCGTGGAGGCGGAGCCGCTCGCCGACGCGCTGGAGGCGGGCCGGATCGGCGGCGCGGCCCTCGACGTGTTCGCGATGCAGCCGCTGCCCGCCGGCCACCGCCTGTACGCCTGCCCGAACCTGCTCCTCACGCCGCACGTCGCCGGCACCACCGCGACGAGCCTGCGCACCATGGGCCTCGGCGCGGCGGATCTGATGCTGGCGGTCCTGCGCGGCGAGCGGCCGGCAACCGTGGTGAACCCGGAGATCTACACGGCCTGATCTGGAGGCCCGGTCGGTTTCGAGCCGGGGCCGCCGCGATGCCGACACAGGGACCGTGCTAGGATGGCGACATGCGCGCCGCCTCCCTGCTGCTGCTTCTCCTCGCCGGCCCGGCCCTTGCCGAGACGCCCAAGGCGGCCAGGCCCGCCGGGTCCTCGACGGTCGCCTGCCCCTCGCTGGCGAATTACCGCCTCCTGATTCGGCAGGCGAAGGATGCGGCGGGTGCCGCCGCGCGGCTCGCCGACCCGAAGGCCGACCATCTCGGCTGCGCCGTGACGGCGCGCGAGGCCGTCACCGGGATCGGCGACCACGTCGCCCTCGACGGACGCGCCTACGAGTGCCTGAGCCTGCAGACCACGAGCATCTGCCAGTGGACGGCGGCGGGCAGCATCGCCGTGCCGGCGGAGAAGCCGGCGGCTGCGGCCACGCCGAAGCCCGGCGCCGATCCGGCCAAGCCTAAGCGGTGAGCCCGTCCGGGCCGGGGCGATAGCGTCCCTCGATCCGGGGCGGCCCATCGCAGGCCGCGAGCCCGCGCTCGACCAAGTCCTCCACATGGGCGAAGACCGAGAGCATCGCCGCCCCCGTCAGCCGCGGGTCGAGCCCCTGGTAGATCGCCGCGACGATGGTGCGGATATCGCCGTCGCCGGCCTGGATCCGGCCGCGGATGGCGGCCTCGCGCTGGCGGCGGTGGTGCAGGAGCGCCCGCACGAAGCGGCGCGGCTCGCGCACCGGGCCGCCATGGCCCGGCCAGTAGACCGTCTCGGGCCGGTCGCGCACCCGTTCCAGGGCTTCCATATAGGCCCGCATCGACCCGTCCGGCGGCGCGACGATGCTGGTGGACCACGCCATCACGTGATCGCCCGAGAACAGGGCGTTCTCCTCGGGCAGGGCGAAGGCGAGGTGGTTCATGGTGTGGCCGGGCGTCTCGACGGCCGTGAGACTCCAGCCCTCTCCCGAGACGGTCTCGCCGTCGCTCAAGATCCGCTCCGGGTCATGCGCGCGGTCGGCGCTGGCGTCGAGAGCGGGCAACTCGCCCTCGGCCAGAGCCCGGGCGGCCCGGTGCGGGCCGCAGCCGAGGATCGGCGCGCCGGTGCGGGCGGAAAGCAACCGCGCGCCCGGTGAATGGTCGCGGTGGGTATGGGTGACGAGGATATGGCTGACCCGCTCGCCCGCGAGGTCGCCGAGAAGCGCCGCGACATGGGCCTCGTCTTCCGGCCCCGGATCGATCACCGCCACCGTGCCGCGTCCGACCACGTAAGTGCAGGTGCCGCTCGCGGTGAAGGGCGAGGCGTTGCCGGCCACGCGGCGGCGCACCAGGGGGGTCAGCTGTACCAGCTGCCCCGGCTCCGGCATCGCCGTATCGAAGTCCGGCTGGCCGGTGGCCTCGTCCGCATCGTCGCGCGCCTGCGTCATCGGCTGCCTCTCATCCGCCCCCCGCGCGGACTACGCCATCGCGCCGACCCGCACAAACCGGGCACGGCCGGGGCCGGCACGGGGAAGAGGACAACACCCGCACCGTCGCAAATGCAGCGCGCGCTCGGGACAGCGTTCAAGACCGCGTGTGCCGAGTGGAACGCGCCCGGAGAACGACTGAAGTCCGGACTGGCATGCCGCGAGAACGGCGCGATGCCGTCATTCGCCGAGAATTCAAGCGAGGAGACCTTCTTGAGCCGCCCCGCGACAGGTCAAACGCGTCCGGAACGGTGCAAGGCTCTGGCTATGCGGCCCTGGATGGCGCCCGAAACAAAAAGGATCACGCGCCGCGCCGTCGAAACCCGCCGCGACGGGCTGTGGCGAGGCTCAGCGCCCGTTCGACCGCCGCCGGCTGCGGACGCGCACCGGGACGAGCTTTGCCTGGGGCTGCGGCCGGACGGCATCGAGCACGATCTCGGCTGCACGCACGAGCGCGTCGGACAGGGTCTCGGCAAGACGTTCGGCGAGCGCGCGGGCATTTCTCATCGCGGATCTCGTAAATGGCTCCTCGACGGGACGAACGCGGCCGATATGCCCTCCGTTCCGCCCGTCACGGGAGCCAATATGGGCGTATTCTGCGCCCGATGCGAGGGCCTGCGACAGTCGGGACGGCGCCGGGACTGAGCCTGCGCACGATCCCGCGGCCTCCCTCATCCGCGGCCCGACCACTGCATTCGATCGCTGGAACCGAAGTCAAACCTTGGCGTTTTCATGACCAGAAGGCCGCGGGCTTGAGCCGCGGCGAGACTATCGAAGGACAGGAACATGCTCGGTTGGGCCGTAACATTCCTCGTGGTGGCCCTGGTGGCCGCTCTCCTCGGCTTCGGCGGCATCGCTGGCACGGCGATGGAGGCCGCGAAGCTGGTCTTCTTCGTCGCGATCGTCCTGTTCGCCATCTCGGCCGTGATCGGCCTGATGCGTGGCCGCTCGCCGACACTGTAACGTGACGACCGGCCGCCGCGCCGCGGGCGCGGCGGCCCTACGGACCATCAACAGAAGGCCGCGGCTTCGGTGAATCAGCCGTTGCCCGGCGCAATCAGACGAGCCTGCCGTCGCGATCGTCCTCGTTCGACGCAGGCTGAGAGCCATCCTCGCTCGCCTCGAGGCGGGCGATCAGGTCGCGGAAACGATCCGGGACGGGTTGCTGCACCACTTGGTCGTACATGGCACGCAGATGCGTGCCGAGACGGGTGCGGGTCAGATCGTCGAGCGTCGTACCGGGCTGGGCAGGCAAGGGGCGGCTATCCGCTGTCTCGGCAGGCCGGATATCCCCGTCCGCCGACACACCTCCCGACCGGAGGGCCTTCACCTCATCCTTCATGTACCAACGCCCCTCTGGTCCGTTAGACCGGACTGCCACATTGTCTTGCGGCTTGACATACGCCATGGCTGCCTCGGCAACGCCGCGATCCAACTTCGGTTCCGACTCCTGGCAGGGTCGCCGGAACGGAGCGGGGCCGCCCGCGTTGGGGCGGAAGGCACGCAAGAACACGGCAGCCACAGGGGATCTAATGTCCACATCGCAACTCGTTGTGCAGCACCTGCCTTATCTCCGGCGCTACGCACGCGCGCTCACGGGCAGCCAGGTGGCGGGCGACGCCTACGTCGCTGCGACCTTGGAGACGCTGGTCAACGAGCCCGAGACCCTCGGGCGCAGCACGAACGTGAAGGCCGACCTGTTCCGTGTCTTCACGCGGATCTGGAACTCGCTCTCGGTCAACGGCCGCAGCGAGCAGGTCCAGCACGATCTGCCGGCCGAGGTGCGGCTCGGCCAGATCACGCCGCTGCCGCGCCAGGCCTTCCTGCTCTCCTGCCTGGAAGGGTTCTCCGAGGAAGATGCCGCCATCATCCTCGACGTCGATGTCTCGGAGGTGCGCGACCTCGTCGACGAGGCCGGCCGGGAGCTCGCCGCGGATATGGCGACCGAGATCCTGATCATCGAGGACGAGCCGCTCATCGCGATGGACCTCGAGGCGCTGGTCGAGGGCCTCGGCCACAACGTGATCGGCGTGGCGCGCACGCGCTCGGAGGCCATCAAGATCGCCGGCGAGGGCGGTCGCCGCCCCGGCCTGATCCTGGCGGACATCCAGCTCGCGGACGGCTCGTCCGGCCTCGACGCGGTCAACGACCTGCTGAAGACCTTCGAGGTGCCGGTGATCTTCATCACCGCGTATCCGGAGCGGTTCCTGACCGGCGAGCGGCCCGAGCCTGCCTTCCTCATCGCCAAGCCCTTCCAGCCCGCCAACGTCTCGGCGGTGATCAGCCAGGCGCTGTTCTTCCAGCAGACGGCCCGGCGGCGCGAGGCCAAGACCGCTTGAGCCCGTCGACCTGAGGCGGCCGCCCGAGCGTGCGGCCCGCCTCTTCGCCGGGTCCGCGACGATCCGGCACGCAAGCCCCGGCTCCGCCGGGGCTTTTTCGTTTCGAGGGGTCTCCGCCGGCCTGCGGACAGAAAAAACGGGCCGGAGAAAGCTCCAGCCCGTGATCAGGTTCCGGCCGATGCACAAGGGGAATGCGGGGAGGACCAGGTGGCCGGGTGCATCAGAAACGGGTTGCCCGCAGGCCCGGTTCCGTCCGGACGCAATCTTTTTCCCGGCGACCGTGCCTTATCGGCAACATCTGGACGGCTGTGGACAATCCGGTGCCGTCGCGCACATCGGCGAAGATCCGCGACGAATACTGATGTGTTCCGAAGCGGGGCAGTCGTGGAACCGTCGCGCTGAGAAAGCGTTGATAGGACAACCTGTCAAGCTCTCCTTCGGAGGTCGCTGCGATGCTTCGGTCTGGTTTCATTCTGGGCGTGAGTGCACCGGCCGCGATCCTGACCCTGATGGTGCATCCGATGGTCCGCGACGTCGCCGACCGCTGGGTCGCCCCTGTCGCGCATGCGGCCCCCGCCTCCATGCCGGCGCCGCGGCCGCTTCCGGGCATGCGGCCGGCCTCGCTGGCGATCAATCCGACCCGCGTCGCGGGCGTTCCGCGCATCGAGAGCCGTTCGACCCCGGTCGCGACGCAGGGCCTGGAACCGGCCGACCGTCCTGCCCTGCGGCAGCCGCGTCGCATCGTGCGCGAGGGCTGCGAGACGGCGCTCAGCGCGCTGGTCGGCCCCGAGGCGCGCCGGATGACCCCGGGGCGCTGCATTTCCTGAGACGGCAAGACCGATCTGTCACGGACCGGATCGCCGCCCCATCCAAGGATCGGGGCGGCCTCGTCGCATCTGGTCAACGCCTGAAGGCCCCATACGAAAGCGCCCCGCTGTCGAGGCAGGGCGCTTTCGTATGGGGTGATCTCGCGGCGCCGGCGCGGCGCCCACCCTCAGGCAGGCGCCGCGCGGCCGATGGATGTCACTCTGCGCCGCCGCGACCGGTACCGGTGGCTTGACCGCCCTTGCGGCCGGCCGACGAGGCCAGCTCGCGATCCTGCGAGAACGATCGCTTCTCGGCCGGAACGCTGCGTCCGCCCTTGCTCGCGATCTCGCGCTGCCGCTCGATATCCATGGACGCAAAACCTCGCTTCGAGGTCGAGCCACTCGATGCCATCAGTTCCTCCTCAGGCTTCGCTTCACTTCGACACAACCTTCGCTAATAACCGATGGTTCCTCCTGAGGCATTTGGTGCCATCGCCGGCAACCGTGACGGTCCTCGTCGGTTGATCGGCCGAGAATGGCATGCGGAGCGCGTGCCGCGGCGCAGCGAAAGCTTGGCCGTAACGAGATCAGGGACGAACCGATGACCAACCGCGAGATGGCCAAAGGCGCGTTGACGGAGGATCGGGGCCAGCATCCGAACGCGTTGCCCCTGCCGCCGATGCCCGCCCCCGAGGACAGCCGGACGCCCACGACGGAGATCGAGCCGGAGGACTCGCCGCAGCCGAACGCCTCGGCCAAGCGCCGGCCTCCGGAAGAGGGCGAGATCGGGCTCGTGACGAGACGGTGAGACGGTTGCGGCCGGGGCCGCTTCAGGCTCGGCCCGCGCGCCGGCCGAGGACGAGGATCAGCAGGGCGATGGCCAGGACCGTCGCCGCTGCGGCGCCGGTCAGGATGCGCCGGACCAGCGGCGTATAGATGCCTTTGGCCGCATCGAAGCCGTAGCATAGCAGGGCGAGCCGGTCGGCGAGGCCGCCGCTGCGCCCCTCGCCCGCCTCCACCAGGGCCAGACGCAGATCCCGCCCGTTCAGGGCCAGCGGCGCGAGCACGCGGGCGACCCGGCCCTCCGGCGTGAGAAGGATCGCGGCGGCGGGATGGGCGATGCTGTCCGTATCGGGGTCCGGCACGAAGCGGTAGCCGAGGGAGCCCGTCAGGGCAGCCACGGCGCCCGCCTCGCCGACGAGCGCGCGCGGCCGGGCGTCCCCGGCAGGCTCGGCCCTCAGCAGGGCCTGCGCGGACTCCGGACCGTCGCGCGGGTCGAGGCCGACGAGGAGGAATGCGTAGTCCCGGTCCGGATCGAGCCCCGTGGCGGTCAGGGCCGCCGCGGTCAGGGCCAGCATGGGATCGCAGACGTTGCGGCAGGTATAGTCCACCGGGAGCAGCAGGAGCGGGCGCCCGGCCCCGGCCTCGGCCAGGGTCCGGCGGGACCCGTCAGCGGCGTCCGCGAAGACGAGGTCGAGGGGGGCGCGGGCATCCGGTGGCGGTGCGACGGCGACCCGCGCGAGGTCCGCCTGACTCAGCCGCGCCCCCGCCGGGCCGATCGAGAGGAGAGCGAGCCCGATCACGAGGCCGAAGCCCGTCGCGCGCCGATGGCGCATCCGCCACCTCGTCCCTTGCACAGGAGCCGGACCGCTCCCCCTGGACAAATCCGGACCCGTCCGCATGGATGCGCGGCTACCGGCAGGAAACGCCCGGAGCGACACCATGACCCTCGACACCGAGGTCTCATCCCTGCGGCAGGTGCCGCTGTTCCGCGAGGTCGAGCCGGCGCGGCTGAAGCTCCTCGCCTTCACGAGCGAGCGGGTGCATTTCGAGGCCGGGCAGCGCTTCTTCACCCGCGGCGATCCGGCCGATGCCGCCTACCTGATCCTGGACGGCGAGGCGGCGGTCAGCCTCGATGGACCGGCGGGCCCGATCCGGCTGGCGCTCCTCGGCGCCAACGCGCTGGTGGGCGAGATGGGCATCCTCGCCGACCAGCCCCGCTCGGCCACCGTCACGGCCGAGGGGCCGACCACGGCGCTGCGCATCGACCGCGGCGTCTTCCTCGAACTGCTCGCCCAGTTCCCGCAGATCAGCATCGCGGTGATGCGCGAGCTGGCCCTGCGCCTCGAGCAGACGAACCAGGCGCTCGTCCAGAGCCGCGCCTGAGGCGCGCCGCGCCTCAGGCGGCGCCATAGATGATGAACTCCATCAGCGATCCGTCGGGATCGCGGAAATAGACGCTGATGCCGGGACCCGCCGCGCCGTTGCGCTCCACCGGCCCGCGCTCCACCGTCACGCCGTGGCGGGCGAGATGCGCCATCGCCTCCTCCAGGGTGCCGGGCCAGCGGAAGCAGAGATCGCTGCCGCCCGGGCTCACGGGCTTGGCGGCGAGGGGTTCGGCGACCACGCCCGGTCCGTGACAATTGAGCTGCACGCCGCCGAAGCGGAAGGCCACGGCCGCGCCGCGCTCGACCACCTCCGCCCCGAGCACGTCCCGGTAGAAGGCGGTGGCGCGCGCCCAATCGGTGACGTGGATCACGCAATGATCGAGATGGATCGCGGGCCGGGTCGGGATCTCGGTCACGGTCTGGGCGGGCTCTCCCTCTGGCAGGGTCTCGACATCGGGCATGGCGGCTCTCCGGCTCCTTCCGTCCGGAGGAGATAGGGCATGCAGGCCGACACGGCGCGGCCAAGGTGGCCCCGGCGCTTCACCGGAGCCTGCGGCCCAAAAGCTACATCGCGGGCGGGAGCCAGAGGCTAGTCAGGACCCTTGACGCGCCGTCCGGGCGGGCCGGAGCCGGTCCGCGGACGATGCGCGAAGGACGAGACCAGCCCCAGGGACTCCTTGATGCCAACCCGCCGCACCCTCCTCGCCGCCCTCGCCGTCGTGCCGCTCGCGGCCTGCCAGCAGAGCCGCGGTCCCGTGCAGGTGTCGGCGGCCGACGACGAGGCGGCCTGGTACATCGGCACGAAGCCCGACAAGCCCTACGACGTGCCCCTGGTCGATACCGGCCGGCTGGATCCGAAGTATCGCCGGCAGGTCGTGAGCTATACCGGGCCCGAGAAGCCCGGCACCATCGTGGTCGACATCGACGAGCGCCAGCTCACCCTGGTCCAGGCCGAGGGCAGCGCGATCCGCTACGGCGTCGGCGTGGGCAAGCTCGGCTTCTCCTGGAAGGGCGAGGCCCGGGTCGGGCGCAAGGGCGTCTGGCCGGACTGGAGCCCGACCACGACCATGGTCTCGCTGAATCCGGACCTGCCGCGCACCCGCAAGGGCGGCGTCGACAACCCCCTCGGCGCGCGGGCGCTCTATCTCTACCAGGGCAACCGCGACATCCTCTTCCGCATCCACGGCACCAACGAGCCCTGGAGCATCGGCGAGCAGATGTCCTCGGGCTGCGTCCGCATGCTCAACGAGGACATCGTCGATCTCTTCGAGCGCGTGCCCGTGGGCACCCGGGTCCTGGTGAAGCGGAACGGCAAGTACCGGGTGTAGGCACGGGCCGGCTCGGACGGTCTCAGGCGGCGCCTATCCCACCCGCTCGGGCCCATTCGTGAAGTCCCGCCACAGCAGCACCAGCGCCGCCATCACCGCGGGCCCGACGAAGAGGCCGAGCAGCCCGAAGCTCTCGACGCCACCGAGGATACCGAGCAGCACCCAGAGGAAGGGCAGCTTGGTGGTGCCGCCGATGAGCACGGGACGGACGAAGTGGTCGGCCACGAAGGTCACGACCAGGCCTGCCCCGACGATCACCAAGGCCGCCACCGTCTGGCCCTGGGCCAGGACGAGCAGGGCCGCGAGGCCGAAGGCGACGGGCGCGCCGAACGGGATCATCGCGGCGACCGCCGTGAAGGCTCCGAACAGGACCGGATGGGGCACGCCTGCGAAATAATAGACGAGCCCGAGCAGCACGCCCTCGCCGAGGCCGACCAGGACCAGCCCGTCCACGGTGCCGTGGACCGAGGCCACCATCTGGCGGCCGACCCGCTCGCCGCGCGGCCCGAACAGGCGGTTGCAGGCGGTGAGCGCCTGTCTCCGCACCACGTCGCGGTCGCGGAACAGGAAGAACAGGGCGACGAGGCTGAAGCCGAACAGGACGGCGCGGTGCACCACCTCCCGGCCGAGATTGCGCGACAGCCCGGCGGCACGCCCGGTGTCGAAGCGGTGGAGCAGGTCCGAGGCCGCCTCAGGATGGCCGAGCGTGTCTGTCCACCAAGCCTGCGCCTGCGCGGCGCCGAAGGGCAGGTGGGCCAGGACGTCCGGGGCCGGGATGCCCTCGCGCTGGGCGGTGCGGGTGAAGGCGATCACGTCGTGCGCCTCACGCGCCGCCTGCACGGCGAGGACGACGAGGGGTGCCAGGAAGACCAGCGCCACCAGCAGGGTGGCGAGGCCGGGAAGAAGCAGGTTGTGCCGGTCGCGCGGCAGGCGGCGCTCGGCGCGGTCGTAGAGGGGGCCGAGCGCGATCGCCAGGACCACCGCCCAGGCCAGAGCCGGCAGGAACTCGCGCAGGATCCACAGGCCGAGAGCCGTCAGAGCCATGACCAGGGCGATGCGGGCAGCCCCCTGCGCGCGCGGGCTCTCGGTCGGGGCGGCCGGACCCGGATCCCGTTCCACCGGCAGGCCCGGCTCGGCCATGTCGCGCCGTACGAGATCCACGGGATTCGCCTCCACTGAGCGTCTCTGACACAACCACACAACGCCCGCTGCACCGTCGTGGCCGGGGAGAGGCCTTCCGGTGTCGGTCGTCGCGTGAGGCGCACGCAACGACCGCTCATCTAGGATGCTCCCTGGCCGCCTGGAATGGCAGGGAGAGCGGGGAGCGCCGATCCCCTCTTCACGAAACCGACACGGTTGCCCGTCCGGACCCCCTCGTGTAGAGGTCGCGCCCATCCGAAGGGCCCTCCCGCGAGGCCCTGCACCGCGACGGCTCGCCCGGCCGGGGGCGCCGGCCCCGGCGCCTAGCGCCATGCCTGACCCGTCGCGGCGTCAGAACGATGAGAATCGGCGAGAACGCATGTCTGAGCCTCAAACCGGCAGCACGGCCACCTTCGAGCGCGTGGCCGACATCATAGCCGAGACCGCCGACATCCCGCGCGAGAAGATCACGCCCGAGAGCCACGCCATCGACGATCTCGGCATCGACAGCCTCGCCTTCCTCGACATCGCCTTCGCGGTGGACAAGGCCTTCGGCATCAAGCTGCCGCTGGAGCGCTGGACCCAGGAGGTCAACGAGGGCAAGGTCCCGGCCGAGGAGTACTTCGTGCTGAAGAACCTCTGCGCCCGCATCGACGCCCTGGTGGCCGAGAAGGCCGCCAAGGCCTGAGCCCCGGCCGACCCTCCCTGCCAGAAGTCCTGCCATGCGCCTCGAATATTTCGAGATGATCGATTCCGTCCGGCACCTGGACCGGGCGGCGGGACGAATCGAGGCGCTGGCCCGGGTGCCGCAGGAGAGCCCGGTCTTCGAGGGCCATTTTCCCGGCTATCCGCTGGTGCCGGGCGTCCTGCTCACCGAGACCATGGCGCAGGCCTCCGGCTACCTGATCCTCGCCCATCTCGATTTCGCGTCGATGCCGTTCCTGATGGCGGTGGACAAGGCGCGCTTCCGCAACTTCGTCGGCCCCGGGGCCGAGTTGAACGTGGAGGCGAGCCTCGTGCATGACGGCTCGGGCTACGCCGTGACCAAGGCGGCGATCCGGGTCGAGGGCAAGGCGCTGGCCGACGCGGAGTTGCGCTTCCGCACCATGCCCTTCCCGAACGGGCTCGACGCGCCGATGCGCGCGCGCGCCCGCAGCATCGGGCTTCTCGACGGAGCCGCCGCGTGAGCCGGGACGTCGTCGTCACGGGCCTCGGCCTCGTCTCCTGCGCCGGCGAGGGGGTCGCGCCCCATCTCGCCGCCTACGAGGCAGGGGGCGCCCCGCCGACCGATGCGGAGCGCTTCGCGCCCTATCCCGTCCATCCCGCGCCGACCCTGGCCTGGGACGGGCAGATCCCCAAGAAGTCCGATCAGCGGCAGATGGAGCCGTGGCAGCGCCTCGGCGTCTACGCGGCGGGGCTCGCCCTCGACGCGGCGGGGGTGAAGGACGATGCGGCCTTCAAGCAGGGCCTGCACCTCGTGGTCTCGGCCGGCGGCGGCGAGCGCGACTATGCCGTGGACGGCGCGATCCTGACCGGCTTGCGCGGGGCGGGCGAGGCCGGCCCCTATCTGAACGAGCGGCTGCAGAACGACCTGCGCCCGACCCTGTTCCTGGCCCAGCTCTCCAACCTGCTCGCCGGCAACATCGCCATCGTGCACGGGGTCACCGGCGCCTCGCGCACCTTCATGGGCGAGGAGGCGGCGGGCACGGACGCGCTGCGCATCGGCGCCGCGCGGGTGGCCTCCGGCCAGATCGACGCGGTGCTGGTCGGCGGCTCCTACAATGCCGAGCGGCCCGACGTGCTCGTGATCCACGAGATGGGCGGCTACCTGCGTCGCGGCGCCTACGCGCCGGTCTTCGAGCGGGCGGACGCGCCGGGCTTCATCCTCGGCAGCTGCGCCGCCTTCCTGATGCTGGAGGCCGCCGAGACGGCCGCCGCCCGCGGCGCCCGGGCCCTCGCCCGCCTCGCCCCGGTCGCCAGCGACCTGACCCGGCGCGGCCCGGGCAGCGCGGGCGCCAGCCTCGCGGCGCTGTGGAGCCGGGCCGGCCTCGCGAAGCCGGAGGCGGTGCTCTCCGGCGCCACCGGCGTGGCCCCCATCACCGACGAGGAGACGGAAGCGCTCGCCCGCCTCGCGCCCGGCGCGCCGGTCCGGGCGCTCGGCGACCTGATCGGCCACGGGCTCGAGGTCACGGCCCCCTTCGGCGCCGCGCTCGCCGCCGCCCTGGTGGCCGAGCGCGGACTCAGCGAGGTCGCGGTCACCGCGATCGGCCATCGCCGCGGCGAGGGCGTGCTGCGCGTCCTGCCGGCCTAGGAGCAGCGGCGGGCGGGCCCGACCGCCCTCCCGGACGGCGTCGAGACCAGAGAGTTTCTCCGAACTCTTACTCTGAAGACCGGTTCTCCCCTCGAGCGCCGGACCCCGCACGGGGTCCGCGCCCCTTCAGTCCCGAGGAGAGCGCCGATGCGTGCACTGGTGTGGCACGGAACCCAGGACGTCCGGTGCGACTCGGTTCCTGATCCGGAGATCGAGCACGAGCGCGACGCCATCATCAAGGTCACGAGTTGCGCCATCTGCGGCTCGGACCTGCACCTGTTCGACCATTTCATACCCACGATGAAGTCGGGCGACATCCTCGGCCACGAGACCATGGGCGAGGTGGTCGAGGTGGGCTCGGCGGCCAAGTCCAAGCTCAAGGTCGGCGACCGGGTGGTGATCCCCTTCACGATCATCTGCGGCGCATGCGACCAGTGCAAGCGCGGCAACTTCTCGGTCTGCGAGCGCTCGAACCGCAACAAGCACCTCGCCGCCAAGGCCTTCGGCCACACGACGGCCGGCCTGTTCGGCTACTCGCACCTCACCGGCGGCTATGCGGGCGGCCAGGCCGAGTATCTGCGCGTGCCCTTCGCCGACGCCACCCATATCAAAGTGCCGCAGGGCATCTCCGACGAGAAGCTCCTCTTCCTCAGCGACATCTTCCCCACCGGCTGGCAGGCGGCCGTCCAGTGCGACATCGAGCCGACGGACACGGTGGCGGTCTGGGGCTGCGGCCCCGTCGGGCAGATGGCGATCCGCTCGGCCATCCTGCTCGGGGCCAAGCAGGTCGTCGCCATCGACCGCGTGCCCGAGCGGCTCTCGATGGCGGAGGCGGCGGGGGCCACCACGATCAACTTCGAGACCGACAGCGTGATCGAGCGCCTGAACGCGATGACCGCGGGCAAGGGCCCCGAGAAATGCATCGACGCGGTCGGGCTCGAGGCTCACGCCGCCGGCACCGTCGATGCGATGTACGACCGCGCCAAGCAGGCGATGATGCTGGAGACCGACCGGCCGCATGTCCTGCGCGAGATGATCTATGTCTGCCGGCCCGCCGGCACGCTCTCGGTGCCCGGCGTCTATGGCGGCCTCATCGACAAGATCCCGTTCGGCGCGCTGATGAACAAGGGCCTGACGATCCGCACGGGCCAGACCCACGTCAATCGCTGGAGCGACGACCTGCTGCGGCGGATCGAGGAGGGTCAGATCGATCCCTCCTTCGTGATCACCCATACCGAGCCGCTGGAGCGCGGGCCCGAGATGTACAAGACCTTCCGCGACAAGCAGGACGGCTGCATCAAGGTCGTGCTCAAGCCCTGACTCCACCCGTTCCCCTTCTCAGAGGAGGTGCCGTCATGGGCCAGCACAATCCCAGGAACGTCCTGCCGCGGACCGCGCTGCGCGGGCGCTCGCAATCCGTCGCCGACCGCGTCGCGCAGGGGCTCGGGCTCTTCTCGATCGGCCTCGGGCTCGCCGAGCTCCTGGCGCCGCGGGCGGTGAGCCGGGCGGCGGGGCTCGACGGCCACGAAGGCGTCGTCCGAGCCTACGGCGCCCGCGAGGTCGCCACCGGCCTCGCCATCCTGTCCAGCCACGACGCCACGCCCTGGATCTGGGGCCGGGTGGCGGGGGATGCCGCCGACATCGCCACGGTGCTCTTCGGGGCACCGGAGCACGGGCCGGGCCGGGCGCGGCGCGACGCGACGCTGGCCGTGCTGGCCGGGGTCACCGCGCTCGATCTCCTCTGCGCCACGGCCCTCACCGCCGAGAAGGGCGGCCGGCGCACCGCCCGGGCGGATTACCGGGAGCGCAGCGGCTTCCCGGGCGGGACCCGCGCGGCTCGCGGCGCGGCCCAGGACTTCGAGACGCCCCGCGACATCAGAGGGCCCGAGGCGCTGCGGCCCTGGCGGCGGGAGGCCTGAGCGCCGCCGCGGTGGCCCGGTCGCCCGCGGAGGCCGGATCGGCCCGCAGCAGGCCCTCGTAGACGCCCTCCAGCCCGTCGAGATGCCGGTCGAGGGTGAGGGGATCGGCCCAGAACAGGTCGTAGGCGGCATCCGACATCGCGCGGGCGGTGGCGTCGTCGGCGAGGCGCCGGAGCGAGGCCGCGAGCGCGTCGGGGTCCCCGGAGCGGAACCAGAGGCCGCTCACCCCGTCCCGCACCGCCTCGCGGCCGGCGCAGACGTCGCTGACGATGACCGGCGTGCCCAGGGCGAGGGATTCGAGCACGGTCAGCGGCTGACCCTCGTACCAGACGGAGGGGAAGACGAGGGCGCGGGCGGCGCGCATCAGCGTCTTCACCGCGGCGGGGTCCTTCCAGCCGAGCAGGCGCGCCTCGGGATAGCGCGCCGCGATCTCGGCGGCCTGCGGCCCGTCGCCCACGAAGACGGCCTGCAGCCCCGCCCGCCGCGCGGCCTCGGCGAAGAGGAGGGGACCCTTCTCCGGCGAGATGCGGCCGACGAAGACGAAGTCGCCGGGCGTGCCCGCGCCCTTGCGCCCGAGGGGCTCGGCATCGATCGGGTTGCCGACCTCGGCGTAGCGGGCGTCCCGCGGCAGGTAGGGCAGGATCGCCTCCCGCTGCAGGCGGCTGATGGTGATGATGGCCTGCGGACTCTCGGGCAGCCCCGTCTCCTGCATCAGCCAGTGCCGGCCGACGCGCATCAGCTTGCGGGCGTAGCTGCGCGAATCGCAGTTGTGGCCGATGCAGGCGAGCGAGCCGGGCTTGCGGGCGCATACGGAGGCGGCTTGGTAATCGTAGAAGCCGCCGTTCGGGCAGGCGAGATAGTATTCGTGCATGGTGAACACGACCGGCACCCCGCAGGTGCGCAGCACCGGCCCGATCGAGGGCGAGAGCGCCTTGGCCCAGCCGTGGACGTGGACCACGCTCTCGCGCGGATCGAGGGTGGCGAGGAGGCCGCGCAGCTCAGCCGCGGCGGGCGCGTTCCAGAGCCACTGCACCCCGAACCGCGCCAGCGAGCGCGTGCGGGTCACGTCGGTCTGGCCGGTGAGCACCACCGCGATGCCGGCCTCGGCGAGCCGCGGGTCGGCGGGCCCGACCGCGGCGAAGACGGTGACGGCGTGGCCGCGGGCGGCCAGACCCAGCGCGCTCTCCACCACCACCTTGGCCTGGCCGCCGTTGATATAGGCGTGATCGGCGACGAGGACGACGTGCATGGCGCGGGATCCTGCTCGGGGATCCGCCCGGCGGTCCCGTCCGGACCGTCCGGGATCCGGCTCAAGACTCCGCAAAGATTGAGGGTTAACGGATTGGCCCGCGCTCCCTTGCGCCGAACCGGCATCCGCTTCGTCGGAGAGCGCTCGAACCGAGTGAGCGGGCCGCATTGTCGTTCGCGGACGCGGCAACCACGTCCGCGGACAATGCTCTAGCCGAACTGCTCGCGCAGGATGCGCTCGTCGAGGCTGTGGCCGGGATCGTGCAGCAGGACGAGATGCGTCGCCTGGTCGAGCCAGGTCTCGACGGTCCGCACGCGCCGGAACTCGGTGTGGTCGGCCACCGCCGCCACCGGGCGGTGGGGGGCGTCGAGCACCTCGACGCGGATGCGGGCGTGGTCGGGCAGGAGCGCCCCGCGCCAGCGCCGCGGCCGGAAGGCCGAGATCGGGGTGAGGGCGAGCAGCTTCGCGTTGAGCGGCAGGATCGGACCACCCACCGAGAAATTGTAGGCGGTCGAGCCCGCGGCGGTGGCGCAGAGCACCCCGTCGGCGATCAGCTCCTCCAGGCGGACATGGCCGTCCACCGCGATCCGGAGCTTGGCCGTCTGGTGGGTCTGGCGCAGCAGGTAGACCTCGTTGATCGCCCGGGCGGTGTGCTCGCGCCCCTCGGTGTCGACGGCCTGCATCAGGAGCGGATGGACGACGCTGCGGTGCGCCGCCTCCAGGCGCTCCAGCAGGTCGTCGTTGCGGTACTCGTTCATCAGGAAGCCGACGGTGCCGCGGTTCATGCCGTAGATCGGCTTGCCCACATCCATGAACCGGTGCAGCGCCTGCAGCATCAGGCCGTCGCCGCCGAGCGCCACCACCACATCCGCCTCTTCCGGCGTGACGTGGTCGTAACGGCGCATCAGGGTGGCTGCGGCCGCGCGCGCCTCGGCGGTCGGGCTCGCGATGAAGGCGATCTTCTGCAAGCGCATGCCCGTCGGATCCGAAACCCTCGACCCAGGCGCCCCGTTGACGCCGGCTCTCGCCCAGGCCCCATTCACGGCCCGTACCACCGAGGGAGAGCCATAGCATGGAGCGCGTGCTTCTGGTCTATACCACCTTCGCCGATGCCGAGACGGCGCTGGAGATCGGCGAGAGCCTGGTGCGCGACCGCTTGGCCGCCTGCGTCAACGTGCTGCCCGGGATGCGCTCGGTCTATGCCTGGAAGGGCGCGGTCGAGCGCGGCGCCGAGGTGGTGGCGATCATCAAGAGCCGGGACTCGCTGCGCCAGCCGCTCGTCGCCGCGCTGAAGGCCCGCCACCCCTACGAGACCCCGATCCTGCTGCACCTGCCCGTCGCCGAGGCCGACCCGGACACGCTGGCCTGGATCCTGTCCGAGACGGGCGCCTGACATCCCGAGGATCCAAGGGGATCATCCCCTTGGTGGGGTGTCGGGGCGAAGCCCTGACAGGCAGTCCCAGGGCTCCGCCCTGGACCCGCGAGAGGGGTGACCCCTCACGACTCCCGCACCTCAGGCCCGCAGATGGGCCACGAAGTCGCGGGCGAAGGCGGGCAGCGCCTCAAGGTCGCGCAGGCACAGGGTCAGCTCCCGGGCGGCCCAGGGATCGACCAGGGGCACCACAGCGATGTCGAGGCCGCGGGCGGCGCGGCGCGCCGTGCTCTCGGGCACGATGCCGAGGCCGACCCGGGCATCGGCGAGGCGGCAGACCGCGTCGAAGCCGCGCAGCTGGACGCGCAGGCGCATCACCCGGCCGATGCGGACGGCGCGCTCGGCCAGGAAGCGGGTGATGGCGCTCGCCCGGTCGAGGCCGACGAGGTCGTGGTCGAGCACCTCGCCGAAGGTGAGGGCGGCCCGGCGCGCCACCGGATGGCCGCTGCCGGCGACCACGACGAAGCGGTCCTTGCGGAAGGGATAGGTCTGGAGCGTGCCGGTATCGACGGTGCCTGACAGGATGCCGAGATCGGCCGCGCCCTCGGCCACCAGCCCGACGATCTCGTCCGAGGTGTGCTCGTCGATGTCGACGCTGACGCCCGGATGGGCCGCGAGATAGGCCGAGAGGGCCTCGGGCAGGAATTCGGTGAGGGCGTTGGTGTTGGCGAGCACCCGGATCTGCCCGACCGTGCCGCCCGAGAAGGCCGAGAGCTCGGTCTGCATCCGCTCGATCGCCGCGAGCAGGCTGCGGGCATGGGCGAGCAGGGCGCGGCCGGCCGGGGTCGGGGTCACGCCGAGGCGGTTGCGGGTGAGGAGGGCGGCGCCCAGGCTCTCCTCCAGGCCGCGGATGCGCGTCGAGGCCGCGGCCAGGGCGAGATTCGCCCGCGCCGCCCCGTGGGTGATCGACCCGGCCTCGACCACGTGACGGAACAGGGACAGGTCCACGAGGTCGAAGCGCATCATCGGGTGGGCTCCAGCATCCGCGGGCGGCGAAGCCTGCGCCCGCCTCTGGCTGGCGGGGCAGGGGGGTTTTGGCAAGGGGCGGCGGGGTCGCGCTCCTCTGCGGGGGAGGGCGTCGAGCCAAGCGAGGCTGAAGAGGAAGCGACTGTGCAGGAGGAGGCGCGGGTCCCCTCTCCCGTTCGGGAGAGGGACAGGGTGAGGGTCGAGAACTGTCCGGATTGGGCGTGGATCGACTCGCAGCATTGTCGCGCCTTCTTCGTAGAGTTCTCGCCCCTCACCCCAACCCTCTCCCGAACGGGAGAGGGGGCCTGTCGCGGATCCCGCGAATACGAGGAAGACAGCGCACGTGCTTTCGGCCCCGCGCGGATGCTCCGCCGGGGGGGGCATGGCCGGAAGTCACGGTCGGGGTGACGCGGGACGCCGCGGAGCCCTGAACGCAACGTTGCACAAGCCGGCTCCCCGGCGTCCCGCGGATGAGAGGCCCTGCTGCAAGCCCGCCCAT
>Ga0126362_10000177_pt1 | contig 54280 bp, 53 predicted proteins | sample ANMtaG_FD_126269 | JGI IMG/M metagenome (GOLD analysis project Ga0126362, IMG submission 126269) | Continental margin sediment microbial communities from North Pacific Ocean - ANME2c_DSS_Sorted | ecosystem: Environmental > Aquatic > Marine > Continental margin > Sediment | place: Pacific Ocean... | reverse complement strand
GTCAGCGTGATGAAGCCGATCATCGAGGCCACCGAGAGCGGCTGCCCGGCGATCGTCAGGGCCGCCACCGATCCGATCAGGGCCAGCGGGATGCTGCCGAGGATGATGAGCGTGAACACCGCCGAGCGGTAGCGGCTGTAGAGCAGGGCGAAGACCAGGGCGAAGGACAGCCCCGAGAGCAGGCCGATGGTCCGGCTCGCCTCGCCCTGCGCCTGGAAGGTGCCCTCCAGACTGGTGGCATAGCCCTCCGGCAGATGGGACCCGGCCACCGTCTTCTCGATGGCAGTGACGATGGCGCCCATGTCGGCGCCGGGGCCGGTATTGGCCATCACCACGATGCGCCGACGGGCGTTCTCGCGCAGGATCTGGTTCGGCCCGTCCGTCTCGCGGATGTCGGCGATCTGGCGCGCCGGCACCCAGCCGGAGGGCGTCTCGATCAGCAGGTCGCCGAGCCCGCCCGTGGTGCGCACCGAATCGGAGAGGCGCATCACGACGTCGAAGCGGCGGTAGCCGTCCACCACCCGCGAGACCACCTGCCCGTTGGAGAGGCGGCTCAGCTGCTCCACCAGGGCGGCCGGCTGCACGCCGTAGAGGGCGGCGCGGGCGTAATCGACGCGGATCTCCAGCTGCGGGATCAGTACCTGCTTCTCGACCTGGAGGTCGGCGAGGCCGGGGATCTCGGCCATGCGCCGCCGCAGGTCCTCGGCGAGGCGGCGGAGCGTGTCGAGATCCTCGCCGAAGATCTTTAGCGCGATCTCGGCGCGCACGCCGGACAGCATGTGGTCGAGCCGGTGCGAGATCGGCTGGCCGACATTCACGTTGACCGGCAGCAGGGCGAGGCGCCCGCGGATATCGGCGACGAGTTCAGCCTTGGGCCGGGCGCCCGGCTTCAGCGCCACTTCGAGGTCGGAGGAATGGACGCCCTCCGCATGCTCGTCGAGCTCGGCCCGGCCGGTGCGGCGCCCGACCGAGCGCACGTCCGGGATCTCTAGGAGCAGGCGCTCCGCCACCAGCCCCACCCGGTTGCTTTCGACGAGCGAGATCCCGGGATTGAAGGTCATGTTGACCGTGAAGGAGCCCTCGTTGAAGGGCGGCAGGAAGGCCCGGGGCAGGGTGGTCGCGGCGAAGGCCGCCGCCGCGACCGCGAGGGCCGCACCGGCCAGGATCGGCCGCCGATGGGCGAGGGCGACGCGCAAGACGGCCGCGTTCAGCCGCTTCAGCAGCCGCACCAGCCCGCTCTCATGCCCCTCCAGCCGCTTCATCCCCGGCAGGAGGTAATAGGCCAGGACCGGCGTCAGGGTGATCGAGACGAGGAGGCTCGCCAGGATCGAGACGATATAGGCCTGTCCCAGCGGCGCGAAGAGCCGGCCCTCGATGCCCGACAGGGCGAAGAGCGGCACGAAGACCAGCACGATCACCATCGTCGCGTAGACGATGCCGGAGCGCACCTCGTTCGAGGCCGAGACCACCACGGCGAAGACCGAGCGCGGATTGCCGGCCCGCCGGTTCTCGCCGAGCCTGCGAAAGATGTTCTCCACATCGACCACCGCGTCGTCGACGAGCTCACCGATGGCGATGGCGAGCCCCCCGAGCGTCATCGTGTTGATGGAGAGGCCCGCGAGGTGAAACACGATGGCGGTGGCGAGGATCGAGACGGGGATCGCCGTCAGCGAGATCGCGGTGGTCCGCAGGTTGAGCAGGAAGGCGAACAGCACCACCGCCACGACGGCGACCGCCTCGACCAGCACGCCCTCGACGTTGCGGATCGAGGTCTCGATGAAATCCGCCTGCCGGAAGATCAGCCGGTCGGCGCGCACGCCCTGCGGCAGGCTCGCGGTGATCTCCTTCAGCGCCGTCTCGACCGCGCCGGTGAGGCGGACCGTGTCGATGCCCGGCTGCTTCTCCACCGAGACGATCACGGCCGGCGCGCCCATATAGCCGGCGTCCCCCCGCTTCACCCGCGCCGCGAAGGAGACCTCCGCCACCTGCCGCAGATAGACCGGCCTCGTCTCGACGGTGGCGACGACCATGTTGCGCAGGTCGTCGAGATCCATGGTCCGGCCGAGGTTCCGGATCAGGTATTCGCGGGCATACTGGTCGGTGAAGCCGCCGCCGGTGTTGGTGCCGAACTGGGCGAGCGCCGTCTCGAGCTGCGCCTGCGTGACGCCGAGTGCGCGCAAGGCCGCGGGCTGGGGCGCCACGCGGAACTGGCGCACCTCGCCGCCCATCGGGATGACCTGGGCGACGCCGGGGATCGCGAGCAGGCGCGGGCGGATGGTGAAATCCGCGATCTCGCGCAGCTGCATCGGGCTCAACCGCTCGCCGGTCAGCGCCACCATGACGATCTGCCCCATGATCGAGGAGACCGGACCCATCATCGGGGTGACCGTCGGCGGTAGCTGTGGCCGCACCATCGCCAGCCGCTCGGCGACCTGCTGGCGGTTGCGGTAGATGTCGGTGCCCCAGTCGAACTCGACATAGGTGACCGACAGGCCGACGCCCGAGACCGAGCGGACGCGGCTGACGCCGGGCAGGCCGTTCATCTGCGTCTCGAGGGGGAAGGTGACGGTCTGCTCGACCTCCTGGGGGGCGAGACCTTCGGCCTCCGTCATGATGGTGACGGTCGGCCGGTTGAGATCGGGGAAGACGTCGACCGGCAGCTTGGTCACGGCGAAGGCGCCGTAGAGCACGAGCACGGCCGCGAGCGTCAGGACGAGCAGGCGGTTGCGTAGGGACTGCGTGACGAGGAGCGTGAACATCGGGCGCCCTCCTCAGCGGACTTGGTTGAGGAGTTCGGCGCCCTGCGTGACGATCCGGCGGCCGGGCGTCAGGCCCGAGACCACCAGCACGCGGCTCGCATCAAGGGGCTCGACGCGCACCTCGCGCGGCTCGAAGCGCTCGGGCGCGGTGTGCTCGTAGACGATGCTCTGGCCGTTGCCGCCGCGGACCACGCTGGTGCGGGGCAGGGCGAGGCCGGTCTGGCGCGCGTCGGTCTCGGCGAGCACGGTGACGAACTGACCGGTGCGCAGGTCCGCCTGCGTGCCGCGGATCGCGAACTGCACCGGCACGGCCTGGCTACGGTCGGCTAGGCCCGCGCCCATATAGGCGAGGCTCAACACCCGGCCGTCCGCGAGGCGGGCGGTGGCGTCGGCGGCCGCGGCCGGGGCGTCGAAGCTCAGGGCCTCGACCCAGAGCCGGTCCGGATCGACGATCTGAAACACCACCGCGCCGGGGCTCGCCATCTTGCCGGCCACCGCGTTCGCCTCGGCGACGATGCCGGAGACCGGCGCGGTCAGCGCTTCGGGCTGGGCGCGCACGCCGTCCAGCGCGCTGCGGCGGTCGATCAGTCCCTTCAGCTCGGCCTGGGCCTCCTCCAGTTGCACCTGGGAGATGGCGCCGCCGGGCGCGAGCTTGCGGTAGCGCTCCACGCGGCGCTCGACGATGGCGATCTGCTGGTCGAGCTCGCCCTGGCGCTGGCGCATGTCGGAGACGTCCACCGCCTGGACCGGCGGCGTCACGGTGGCGAGCACGTCGCCCTTCGAGACCCGGGTGCCGAGGCGGGGGAACAGGCCGGATTCCGGCGGCGAGAGGCGGCCGCCCACCGAGGATTGCACGACGCCGCTGGCATTCGGGTCCGGCACGACACGGCCGGGCAGCTCGGTGGTGCGGCTGAGCGCGGCCTGTACGGTCACGAGGGTGCGCAGGCTCAGCACGCGCTGCGTCGGCTTCGGCACGAAGACCGCGCCGTCGGACATGCGTTGGGCGAGGTCCTGCGGGCCGGGAGCCGCCATCTGCATCGCCTGCGGAGCGCCGTGATCGTGCCCCTCGCCGGCGAAGGCGACGGGGGCGGCGAGCAGCGCTGCGGCCAGGAGGAGCACGGCGACGGCCGGCACGAGGGGGCGGCGCCGGATAGCGAGGGTCGCCACGATGCCGAGGAGGAAGCCCGCGCCCCCGATGAGGAAGGGCATCGGGTCGGCCTCCCGCAGGTGCTGGCGAAAATCGTGCGCGACCGCGAGGCCGGCATGCCAGGCGGCGGCCGGGCCGGAGGGGGGCGCAGGCGGCGGTTCCGGCACTGTGAGGGAGACGGGGAACAGCTCGGTGGCGCCGTCGACCGTCACCGTGAACAGCACGTCGTAGGCGCCGGGCGCCTCGCTCCAATGGGCGTCGAGGCGGTAGCTGCCGTCCGGAGCCGGTGCCGCATGGGCCGCGCCCTCGGGCGTCTCGGCCTCGACCTGGGCCACCGTCACAGGCTCGTTGGTCGCGGCACGGTCGATGAACACCGTGATCTGGCCGTTGCGCGCGACCGCGACGAGTTCGAGCGCGTCCGTGCTCGAGGTGCCGCGCGGTGCGATCGTCGCAGGCGCCGCTTTGGGGGCATCGCCGTGGTCGTGGCCTTCATGGGCCGAGACCGCGCCGGCTCCGAGGGCGAGCGCGAAGAGAGCCGCGCGAGCGGCACGAAATGGCATTCGCATGGGAAAAAGGCACCCTTGACCGTGTCTGAGCCCGGGCGCGGGACGACTCGGCGTCCCACGCGGAGGGCGCGCCGACGGGCGCGCCGGTTTCAGGCGAAGGGTCTGGGCGGTTCGGGCAGGATACCGGGCGCCGCGTCCGGACGGGCGGCCTCGGGGGCGGGCACAGGCAGGCGCTGCGCCGTCCAGCTTGCGACTGCGGGCGCGACGGGCGTCGCTCCAACGAAGGCGTGGCAGGAGCAGCAGCCGAGCCAGCAGGTGTCATGGCCACTGCCCGCATCGGGGGCGGCGTCGGCCAGATCAGTGGCGGAATCCGTGACGGAGACGGCGTGGCCGTGCTCGGCCGCAGCCTGGTCCAGCGCGGCGTGGAGACCCGCATGCCGGTGCACGGCGGCCTGGGCCGGAGCCGGCAGCACGAACAGCACGAAGGCCGCGATCTGAAGGATCGCGGTCAGCATGCGCCAGCCGTGCAGGGTCGGATTCATCACGGGCCGAGCCATAGCACATCCCATCCGCCCGAACAGGGGCACCCGCGCCGCCGGCCCCGCCTCCGGGCCAGGGGCGCCCCTCGCGGCGTGCCGTGGTGCACCGGCGTCGGAACCATACCCCCTAACGCGAAGGGCCTGCCGGCGCGGATCGTCTCCGCGGCGGCAGGCCCTTCGGGGGAGCGGATGGGGCGGGGATCAGACCGCGATGCGCTCCTCGCCGTCCATCGGCTCACGCAGGACGTAGCCGCGGCCCCAGACGGTCTCGATGTAGTTCTTGCCCTGGCTGGCGTTGGCGAGCTTCTTACGGAGCTTGCAGATGAACACGTCGATGATCTTCAGCTCGGGCTCGTCCATGCCGCCATAGAGATGGTTGAGGAACATCTCCTTCGTCAGCGTCGTGCCCTTCCGGAGCGAGAGGAGCTCCAGCATCTGATATTCCTTGCCCGTGAGGTGGACGCGGGCGCCGGAGACCTCGACGGTCTTCTGGTCGAGGTTCACCACGAGATCGCCGGTGGTGATGACGGACTGGGCGTGACCCTTCGAGCGGCGGACGATCGCGTGGATGCGGGCGACGAGCTCGTCCTTGTGGAAGGGCTTGGTCAGGTAGTCGTCGGCGCCGAAGCCGAGGCCCTTCACCTTGTCCTCGATGCCGGCCATGCCGGACAGGATCAGGATCGGGGTCTTCACCTTGGCGACGCGGAGCGAGCGCAGCACCTCGTAGCCCGACATGTCGGGCAGGTTCAGGTCGAGGAGGATGATGTCGTAGTCGTAGAGCTTGCCGAGATCGACACCCTCCTCACCGAGATCGGTGGTGTAGGTGTTGAAGTTCTCGGACTTGAGCATCAGCTCGATGCTCTGCGCCGTGGCGCTGTCGTCCTCGATCAGAAGTACCCGCATCGTCGGTCCCCAGCCCCGCCGGCCGCATCAGCGTTCGGACACGCCCCCGCCGCTCACCTGCCCCGGCCTGTGGACAGGCGTTCCGTCGACATTGACGTGAAACGCTAGTGGTTAATCGTTAACAAAACCTGATTCTCGGTTGCAAGCGATCTGTTGGTGTCTCTCGTGCGGCCAAGCCGGTAACGTTGACGATCTGTTCTCACAGGTGCCAGCGTTCCCCGCGCGGTCGATCCCCGCAACCCGATTCAAGTGCCTCACCTGCAACGAGTCGTGCCCTCACTGTGGCCTGCCGGACACGCCGGTGCGGCATGTCGAGGCAGCTCGCCGCGGCCGGCCTCGCGACCCGCCTCGACACTCGGAAAGCACGGGCCGCTACAAGCCCGATGACCTCAGTGTTAAGGAGGGAGGTAAACGAAGGGTTGAGAGGGCGCCCCGGTGGCGGAGAATCCTGCGACGGCTCCCATGTCCCTCGCCGCCCTGCGGGCGGCCTTGGAGCGGGTGGAGCCGCTCGCCGTCTACGGCCGCGTCGTGGCCATCCGCGGCCTGCTCGTCGAGGTCGCCGGGCCGGTGGCCGCCATGCGGCTCGGCGGCCGACTCGACGTCGAGGGAGCGGCCGGCCTGATCCCCTGCGAGGTCATCGGCTTCCAGGGCGACCGGGCGCTCGCCATGCCGTTCGGTTCCCTGGACGGCGTGCGCCGCGGCTGCCCGGCCTATGTCCGCGACGAGGCGGCGGGCGCGGTACGCCCGTCCCAGGGCTGGCTCGGCCGGGTGATCGACGCCCTGGGGCGCCCCGTGGACGGGCTCGGCCCCCTGCCGGAGGGGCCGCGGATCTACCCGCTGCGCGCCGACCCGCCCCCCGCCCATGCGCGGCGCCGGGTCGGGCCGCCCCTCGATCTCGGCATCCGCTGCATCAACACCTTCCTGACCATGTGCGCCGGCCAGCGCATGGGCATCTTCGCCGGCTCGGGCGTCGGCAAGTCGGTGCTGCTCTCGATGCTCGCCCGCTACACCGCCGCCGACGTGGCGGTGATCGGCCTCGTCGGCGAGCGCGGCCGCGAGGTGCAGGAATTCCTGCAGGACGATCTCGGCGCCGGAGGTCTCGCCCGCTCGGTCGTGGTGGTGGCGACCTCCGACGAGCCGGCGCTGATGCGCCGGAACGCCGCCTACGTGACGCTCTCGGTGGCCGAGCATTTCCGGGACCAGGGCGCGAAGGTCCTGTGCATGATCGATTCGATCACCCGCTTCGCCATGGCCCAGCGCGACATCGGCCTCGCCGCGGGCGAGCCGCCCACCGCCAAGGGCTACACGCCGACCGTGTTCTCGGAACTGCCGCGCCTGCTCGAGCGGGCGGGGCCGGGCGTGGGGGAGGGGACGATCTCGGCCCTGTTCACCGTGCTGGTGGAGGGCGACGACCACAACGAGCCGGTGGCCGATGCCGTGCGCGGCATCCTCGACGGGCACATCGTGATGGAGCGCGGCATCGCCGAGCGCGGGCGCTACCCGGCCATCAACGTGTTGCGCTCGGTCTCCCGCACCATGCCGCGTGCCTGCGACCCGGCCTATCTGCCGGTGGTGCGGCGCGCCCGGCGCGTACTCTCGACCTATGCCGACATGGAGGAGTTGATCCGCCTCGGCGCCTATCGGGCCGGCTCGTCGCCGGAAGTGGACCAGGCGGTGGCGCTCATGCCCGATATCGAGGCTTTTCTGGGACAGGGTAAGGAAGAAGCAACGTCCATCGGCGAAGGATATGCCCGTCTCGCCCAGATCGTGGGCACCGACTGAGAGGTCGTTCCGGCATGTCCGGAAGGGGGCCTCCTTGTGAGCGTGGAGTGAGCGTCCCCCATGAAATCGCGTGACACGCTGATCCGTCTGCGCCGCTTCCAGGTCGACGAGAAGCGCCGTCGCGTGACCCAGATCGAGATGATGATGGCCGACTTCCTGCGGATGGCGGCCGAACTCGATCGGGAGATCGCGCAGGAGGAGTCCCGGGCCGGCATCACCGACACGGCACATTTCGCCTATCCGACCTATGCCCGCGCCGCGGCCACGCGGCGGGACAACATGCGCCAGTCCGCCGCCGCGCTGGAGGACCAGCTCGCGGAGGCGAAGGCCGAGCTCGGCGAGGCCTTCGAGGACCTGAAGAAGGTCGAGATCCTCGACGACCGCGAGCGCTCGGCCGAGCGCGCTGCGGAAGCCGCCCGCGAGCAGGCGGCGATGGACGGGATCGGGCTGGCCCGGGCGCGGGCCTGACCGGACGATCCCGGGCCGCGTCCGGAATCCTGTCTTCGAAGGGGACGACGCCGCTCTCGGATCCGTGATCGGCATGAAACGGTCATGATCGGCTGACATCACGCGCTGCGCGGGGCCGTTCGGCCTCACTTGCGGCGCGCCTCTTCCTGGCGCATCAGGTTCGCCCTGAAGGGCAGGTGCCATGAAGAAGATCAGCGAGTTTATTTGGCCGCTCGTCGGCCTCGCGGCGGTGGTCGTCTCGGGCTACCTGCTCTACCGGGAACTCGCCGGGATCTCCATCGCCGAGATCAAGGGCAGCCTGTTCGCGATCCCGCTCCATCACTTCCTGCTCGCCGCCCTCTCGACGCTCGTCGCATACGCGGCGCTCGCTTGGTACGATCGGATCGCGCTGCTGCATCTCGGTGTGCGGCACATCTCCTGGTTCTTCGTCTCGGTCTGCTCCTTCACCACCTACGCGCTCTCGCACAATATCGGCGCCTCGGTTTTCTCCGGCGCCGTCGTGCGCTACCGGGCCTATACCGCCAAGGGCCTCTCGGCCGCGCAGGTCGCCGTGCTGGTGGCGCTGTGCTCCTTCACGTTCGGCCTCGGGACGATCCTGCTCGGCGGCTTCGTGCTCACCGTGCTGCCCGGCACCCTGACCCGGCTCAACGGCATCCTGCCGGCCGTGCTGACCGATCCGGCCACCGCGCGCGTCCTCGGCGTCGGGCTGCTTGCCTTCGTCGCCCTCTATGTCGCCGGCTCCCTGCTGAGACTCAAGCCGCTGACGATCCGCAGCTTCAAACTTGAATATCCGCGCCCGGCCATCATGGGCCGCCAGCTCGTCGCAGCGCCCCTCGAACTCCTCGGCGCAGCCGGCATCATCTATTTCGCGCTGCCCGAGGCTGGCAATCCCGGCTTCCTCGTGGTGCTCGCGGTCTTCCTCGCCTCGTTCTCGGCGGCGCTCGTCTCCAACGCACCCGGCGGCCTCGGCGTCTTCGAGTTGGTTTTCGTCGTCGCGATGCCGGATATCGACCGGCCGGCGGTTATCGCGGCCCTGCTCGTTTTCCGCTTGTTCTACTTCTGGCTTCCGTTCCTGATCTCGGTGGTGGTGGTGCTGCTCTACGAGCGCAACCGCCTCGCCAGCGCCCTGCGGAGGCAGCCGGCGGCCGAAGCGCCGCCCGAGCCGCCGCTGACGGCGCCGGGCCTCGATGCGCGCGAGCTGGAGCGCCGCATGGAGAAGCACCCCGCCTGAAGGCAGCCTCGAGGCGGCGGCGCGCGCTTCGCCGACGAGCCCGCCCGATCCGGCTCCGTCCGGCCCTCGCCTGTCCGAGGAAGGCATGGGCTCGAGCAGAGAGGGATGGGGTGAGGGGTGAAGAACGCCCCGGATGGACCCGGCCCTCGGGCCACGTCACAGCGCGCGGGTTCCTCCGATCAGCCTTCGCCCCAGCCTTTGGCCCTTTCCCGCTCGGGAGAGACGAAAGCTGCGGTCCGGCGTGATGCGGACCGCCACTGGATCGATCGGCCGACCGCATCGGCAACGACCGACACCGGTGCAGGGCAGCCTGCGATCGTCGGATTGCGGCTTGGGATTGGGTGCGAGAAGGCGCCCGCTTGGACCCAGCCGTCGGACGCTCAGATCGATCCCACCGTACGCAGCCGCGCCCGCGGATGGATCTCCGCCTGGCTCATCACCGGGGTCTCGCGGCGGAAGCGCTCGATGATCGAACGCACGAAGGGCCGTGACTGGGCCGAGGTCACGAGGACCGGCATCTCGCCGAGGCGGGCGGCACTCTCGAAGCGGTCGCGTACCGTGTTGACGAACTCGGTCAGCTTCGAGGGCTGCATCGCGAGGTAGCGCTCCTCCCGCTCGCCGACGATCGCATCGAGGAAGGCCTGCTCCCAGGCCGGTGACAGGGTGATGATCGGCAGCGTGCCGTCCGGACCCTGGTACTGCGCGCAGATCTGGCGGCCGAGGCGGGCGCGCACGTGCTCGACGATGTCGCGCGGGTTCTTCACCCCGCCAGCCACCTCCGCGATGCCTTCCACGATGGCGCCGAGATCGCGGATCGACACGCGTTCCGCGAGCAGGAACTGCAGCACGCGCTGCACGCCGGTGGTCGAGATCTGGCTCGGCACCACCTCCTTGAGCAGGTCGCCGTGCTCCTTGGGCAGCTCGCGCAGCAGCTTCTGCACCTCGACATGGTTCAGAAGCTCCGAGACATGGGCCTTGATGATCTCGGTGAGATGCGTGGAGACCACGGTTGCCGCATCGACCACGGTGTAGCCCTTGAGCTGGGCTTGGTCGCGCAGGCCCGCATCGATCCAGGTCGCGGGCAGGCCGAAGGTCGGCTCCAGCATGTGCTGGCCCGGGAGCTGAACCTGGCCGCCCATCGGGTCCATCGCCATGAACTGACCGGGAAAGATCCGCCCGGTGCCGGCCTCGATCTCTTTCACCCGCACCACGTAGGCATTGGCGTCGAGCTGCACGTTGTCGAGGATGCGCACCGAGGGCATCACGAAGCCGAGCTCGGCCGCGAGCTGGCGCCGCAGCGCCTTGATCTGGTCGGTGAGGCGATCGCCGGCCTCGCCGTTCACCAGGGCGAGCAGGGCGTAGCCCATCTCGAGCTTGAGGTCGTCGAGCTTGAGCAGCTCCGTGACGGTCTCTTCCTTGGCCGCGGCGACCGCTGCCGGGTCGGCCGGCTTGCCATCGGCATCGAGCGGCGGCGCCTCCTTCGCGGTCTTGGCGATGCGCCAGGCGGCGTAGCCCGATCCGGCGGCGAGGGCGAGGAACGGCAGCATCGGCATGCCGGGCAGGAGCGCGATCAGCACCATCACGGCCGCCGACATGCCGAGCGCCTTCGGGTAATGGGCGAGCTGCTTGCCGAGCGCCTTGTCGGCCGAGCCCCGGACGCCGGCCTTCGAGACCAGGATGCCGGCCGCCGTCGAGACGATCAGCGCCGGCACCTGGCTCGCGAGGCCGTCGCCGATGGTCAGAAGCGTGTAGCTCTTGGCGGCCGCGCCGATGGGCATGCCCTGCTGCGCCACGCCGATGATGATGCCGCCGACCACGTTGATGAAGGTGATCAGCAGCGCCGCCACCGCGTCGCCGCGCACGAATTTCGAGGCGCCGTCCATGGCGCCGAAGAAGGCCGATTCCTCCTCGAGGGCCGCGCGGCGCGCCTTGGCCGCCTTCTCGTCGATCAGCCCCGCCGAGAGATCGGCATCGATCGCCATCTGCTTGCCGGGCATCGCGTCGAGGGTGAAGCGGGCCGCCACCTCCGCGATGCGGCCCGAGCCCTTCGTGATCACGACGAAGTTCACGATGATCAGGATCGCGAAGACGATGATCCCGATGACGAAGTTGCCGCCCATCACGAAGTTGCCGAACGCCTCGATGACGTGGCCGGCCGCCGCGGTGCCCTCGTGGCCATGGCCCAGGATGAGGCGCGTCGAGGCGAGGTTCAGCGCGAGCCGCAGCATGGTCGCGATGAGGAGCAGGGTCGGGAAGACGGTGAATTCGAGCGGGTTGTCGATGAACAGTCCCGTCATCATGATCAGGACCGACATGATGATCGACACGGCGAGGAGCAGGTCGAGCAGGACCGAGGGCAGCGGGAAGATCAGGACCGCCAGGATGGCCATGACGGCGGTCGCGAAGAACAGATCGGAGCGGCGCGACAGCGCCCGAAGGTCGCCGCGGCTCGGCAGCGCCAGGCCGTTCAGCGCCCCCGCGATGCCGCCCATCCGCTCCGGCACAGAGGCCGTCTCGCTCATGCCCGCGCTCCCATCCGCAACCGGCGGACCCGGCAAGAATTGCCGGGCGGATGGTTAGCATCCCGTTAACCTCCGGGTCCGGCCGACCGGAACCCCGTGCGGATCCGGGGCTTGAGAAGGCACGGACCCTGCCGAGGACCCACCGATGCGCGCCCTCACCGTCACGATCGCCCTTCTGGCCCTCGCCGCGGGATCGGCCTCGGCCCAGACGCCCAGCGAGGCGGTCCGGCCGGACGGCCACGGCATGGTGGGCGAGCCGCTCGAATCCGGCGCCAACAGCTTCACCGAGGCTCAGGTGCGCGAGCGCTTCGGCCGGATGGGTTTCGGCGAGATCCGCGATCTGAAGAAGACCGATCAGGGCATCTGGGAGGGCATCGCCACCCATGCCGGCAAGGAGGTCCGGATCGGGATGGATTACCGCGGGAACGTCGCGGCGCGCTGAGGAGCGGCCGCCGCAGGCCCAGCAGTTCAGGAGACGACCCATGGCCACACGCGCCGTCACGGCCCTGTTCGACGATTACGACGCGGCTGCCCGCGCGGTCGACAAGCTGGAGGCCGAGGGCATTCCGCATGCCGATATCAGCATCGTCGCGAGCGACCCGGAGAACCGGCTCACCGAGCGCGCCGCGCAACCGGGCCGCCCGGCGCCTGCCGCGGAATCCGACGCGGCCGATGGGGCCGGGACGGGGGCGACCCTCGGCACGGTGCTCGGCGGCGGAGCCGGGCTGCTCGCGGGGATCGGCCTCCTCGCCATACCGGGACTGGGGCCGGTCGTCGCGGCGGGTTGGCTCGTGGCGGCGGTGACGGGGGCGGGTGTCGGCGCCGCGACCGGGGGCCTGATCGGTGGCCTCACGGGTGCCGGCCTCAGTCCGCGCGAGGCCGAGACCTATGCTGAAGGCGTGCGCCGCGGTGGGACCCTGGTGACCGCGCGCGTCGACGCCGACATGGCCGACCGAGTCCTCGCGATCCTGGACAAGCACGGCTCGATCGATCTCGATGAGCGCGCCCAGGGCTGGCGGGCCCAGGGTTGGACCGGCGGCACCGGCGAAGCCGGCCTGACCCGGACGACCGACTTGGCTGGACCCGGTCTGGCCGGGTCCGGGGTCGATGCCGCGACGGCCGATGGACGCCCGGGGGGAACGCTGCCGCCGAGCCATACGCCCGGCTCGACTACCCGCTGAGGCGGGCAGCCGGCGCGGCTCAGGCGATCTGCTTGCGGGCGAACATGGCGCCAGCGAACAGAATCGCGGCGCCTGCGGTGATCAGGCTGATCATCAGGGCGCGCCGCGGCTGCACGGCCGATTGAGCCAGAACCGGCGGTACGATCAGGCTGAAGAACTCGATCTGCCGCGCGGCGATGATGCGGGCCCGCTCGTTCGCGGTCAGAACCGCCGCGTAATACTTCTCGGCGTCCTTGCGCTCGTTGTCGAACCCTTCGAACCGGGTCAGGGCGTCCGAGAGCAGGCGCTTCTGCTCGGGATCCAGGCTCGCCGCCTGCCGTTCGAGGCGGGCGATGTTCTCGTCGAGGTCGCGGATCTGGGTCTTCAATTCGACGATCCGGTTGGAGCTCGGGCCGAGATCGCGCTGTGCGACGGTGAGCTGCACGGCGAGGTTGATCCGGGCGGTGCGCAGCTCGCCGATCGTCTTGAGGTTCGCCTCGTTCGTCTTTTGCGCATCGAGGACGCCGTCTCGATTGCGCAGGTCTCGCACGGCGAAGCGGATCCGGGTCATCCGCTCCTCGGCCAGCTTCAGCTCTCGGTTGCTCTCCGCGACCGCATCCCGCCGGGCCCGCATGGTGAGTTCGTTGACCATGCGCTCGGCCTCCTTGAGGACGGCCCTGGTGATGGTCAGGGATTCCTGCGGGTCGAAGGCGTTCACGGACAGGGTCATGATGCCCGATCCCGACTCGACGTCGATCGAGACGCGCTGGCGCCAATACTTCACGAATTTCTCGATCGGCTTCTCTGGATCGAAGCGCGACAGGTAGTCGATGCTGTCGCGGCTGAACCACTCCCGCAGCGGGATCTCTTTCTCCAAGACCTCCAGCATCGCGCGGCTCAGGATGTATTCGTACGTGATCAGCGTGTCCTGCGCGATCAGCTCCTTGGGCACGCCGAGATTGGTGCCAACCTTGTCCGGAGTGGCCTTCTCGGCACCGCCGAGCGCCGGCCGGATCGCGAAATGCGTCTCGGTCACGTAACGATCGGAGGCGATCAGCCCGTAATAGATCGCGCCGCACAGGGTCGGCAGAACGAAGCAGAGCACGAACAGAACGGGCAGCCACGGATCGCGCTTGACGTGGCTCTGGTAGGATCGGATGCCCTTCTTCCGGTCGGCGAAGCGTGACAGCCGCGCGATCTGCCGAAGCGATTCGGCAACCGCCTGCGACTTGTCCGCCGTGCTGAGCGGCTGACCCTGCGGATTGCGGATCTCGACGTTCATCGGGTGGTTCGCTTCCCCTGCCGACCGCCGGGTCGCGGCGATCGATCGTTCCGGCACCTGCACTCGCACCCGCCCGCGGCGAAACCATGTCCGTCGCGGTTCGGCAGCGGGGACCGGGTCAGGCGTTCAGGCGTCGATAGAGTTCGATCGCGTCGTTGACGTCCTCGTAGACGATCGCGCGTCCGTTGAGGAGGACGATGCCCTGCTGACACCATTCGCGGATGACCTCCATCGAGTGGGAGACCATGATCACGTCGGCATGCTTGCGGCGGCTGGAGAAGACCTCGTTACAGCGCTTCTGGAAGCGCGCGTCGCCCACCGAGGTCACCTCGTCGATCAGGTAGCAGTCGAACGGGATCGCCATGCTCATCCCGAAGGCGAGGCGCGCGCCCATGCCGGAGGAATAGGTTCGGATCGGGACGTCAAGATAGCTGCCGAGCTCGGCGAAGTCCTCGACGAAATCGAGGACCCGCCGCGGATCCTCGCCGTAGATGCGCGCGACGAAGATGACGTTGTCGCGGCCCGTCATCTGCGGGTGGAAGCCGCCCGCGAAGCCGAGCGGCCACGAGACGCGCAGACCGCGGTGGATCTCGCCCTTCGTCGGCGCCTCGACCCCGCCGATGAGGCGCATGGTCGTCGACTTGCCGGCGCCGTTGATGCCGAGGATCCCGTAGCTGACGCCCGGCTTGAGGGTGAACGAGACGCGCTCCAGGATGGTGCGGCGATGGCCGTCCGTCCTGTAAACCTTCGTGACGTCGTCGAAGCGGATCACCGGGCCGTCCTGCGATGCGCGGCCGTATCCGCGCCGGATGTGCGTTCGTCCGACCTGACTCGTTCGCGAAAGCGGCGAATCTGAGATCAATCGACCGCGGGCGCGTGCAGCTCGGCGTCGGTGAAGCGCTGCTGCTCGGCCATCACGAGGCCCGCGAGCTCCCGCTTGATCGCGTTGAACTCGGCCGAGGCGGTGTCGCGCGGACGCGGCATCTCCACCATGACGTCGCGTTTGAGCCGGCCCGGCCGGTAGGTCATCACCAGGATCCTGTCGGCGAGATAGATCGCCTCCTCGATCGAATGGGTCACGAAGATCACGGTCTTGCGGTACTCGGCCCAGATCCTGAGCAGCTCGTCCTGCAGGGTGCGGCGCGTGAGCGCGTCGAGGGCGCCGAAGGGCTCGTCCATCAGCATCACCGGCGGATCGAGGGCCAGGATGCGGGCGATGGCCACGCGCTGTCGCATCCCACCGGACAGATCCTTCGGGAAGCGCTTGCGGAAGTCCGACAGGCCGAGGGTGGCCGTGATCCGATCGACGGTCGCATTGGCCTCGCCGCGCGGCACGCCCTTGATGTCGAGGCCGAAGCGCACGTTGTCCTCGACGCTCATCCAGGGAAACAGCGCGTATTCCTGGAACACCATCCCGCGATCCGGCCCCGGCCCGGTCACCGGCGCGCCGCCGATGGTGATGCGGCCCGCGGTCAGCGGCGTGAAGCCCGCGATCGCGTTGAGCAGGGTCGACTTGCCGCAGCCGGAGGGGCCGAGCAGGCAGAGAAACTGCCCCTCCGGCACCGTCGCGGTGACGTCCTGCAGGGCCGCGACGCCGGCATCGCCGCTGCCGAACACCTTGCTGGCATCCGCGACCACGATCTCTGCCGACATGCCGTTTCCCGTCTCGCACTGACTGATTAGGAGGGGAGGAGGAAGCGGGTGCTACCGCTCCAAGCCGCGGTGCCAGCGCAGCAAATGGTCGTTGAGGCGGCTCATCGCGCCATCGATGATCAGGCCGAGCACGCCGATCGTGAGCATGCCGCCGATGATCTTGTCGGACCACATGTATTCCCGCGCCTCAAGGATGCGGTAGCCGAGCCCGTCCGAGACCGCGATCATCTCGGCGACGATCACCACGATGAAGGCGGTGCCGATGCCGATCCGCATGCCGGCGAGCACGAAGGGGCTCGCCGCCGGCAGGATCACCCGGCGGAACATGGTCCAGGAGCCAGCGCCGAGATTGCGCGCCGCGCGGATGTAGATCGAGTCGACCTGCCGTACCCCGGCGATGGTGTTGACGAGGACGGGGAAGAAGGTGCCGAGCGCGATCAGGAACAGGGCGGGCGGGTTGCCGAGACCGAACCAGACGATGGCGAGGGGGATGTAGGCGATCGGCGGGATCGGGCGCAGCACCTGCAGCAGCGGGTTGAACAGGTCGTAGAGCCGGTCGTTGGTGCCGAGGACCAGCCCGACCGGCACCGCGAGCCCGGCCCCGATCACGAAGCCGCTGACCACGCGCGACAGGCTCGACACCATGTCGTGCGGCATCTCGCCAGAGAAGAGCCAGCCGAGATAGCTCTGCGTGTCGGGATCGTAGGGCAGGCCCGGCAGCAGGCCGGTGAACCATTTGGCTGCCACCGCGGTGGGCGGCGGCAGCACGATCGGCGAGAACACGCCGACGCGGCTGAGGATCTCCCAGAGGACGAGCAGGCCGACCGGGACGATGGCGCCGCGGAGCGAGGACACGCGCATCAGTTGGTCTTCAACTCGGCCTTGGCCTTATCCAGGAGGTCGGTCTTGACCCATTCCGCGTCGCTCTTTGGCGGGCTGACCATTTTGCCGAGGCCGTACTTGACCATATAGTCGGAGGTGGTCTGCATGTGCCCGGCCGGCATGTCGTAGGTGTAGCTCGCGTTGGCCATGCCATCGCGGAAATCCTGGCTCGAGAGCTGGCCCTTGAAGACCTGCTCGCGCACGTATTTCTCCGCCAGCGCCGGGTCGTCGATGAACGCCTTGGTGGCCGCGACGAACAGCTTGAGGACCTTGGCCGCCACCTCCGGCTTCTCGTTGTACATCTTCTCGGTCATCACCAGCGGGCGATAGGGGATGCCGATCGGCGTATCGTAGGGCTTGACCAGCTCGACGCCCCAGCCGGCGCTGATCGCCTGCGTCGATTGCGGCTCGCTCTGGCAGATCACGTCGACATATTTCTGCGCCAGCGCCTGGTTAAGGTCGGCGTAGTTGTTGAAATAGGTCAGCTGCACGTCCTTGCCGGGCCGCTCGGACCAGGTCATGCCGTGCTTGTCGAGCTCGGCCAGCAGCATCAGGTCCTGGGTTCCGCCCCGGACGGTGGCGACCTTGAGGCCCTTCAGGTCCGCCGCGGTCTTGGCCGGCAGATCCGGCCGCTTGAGGATGCGCACGCCGCCATTGGCGAAGCCCGCCACCACGAGAAGCTTCACGCCGTTCCCGCGCGCGGCGACGGCGCCGTCGCCGCCCGAAGCCGCGATGTCGATCTGGTCGACCGCCATGGCCGGGTAGATGTCGGCGCCCTTGGCGAACTGGCGCTCGTCGATCTTCAGGCCGAATTTCGGTGCGATCTCCTTCATGTACGAGATCGCGCCGTAATGGGCGAATTTCAGATTGCCGAGCCGGACCACGTCCTGCGCGCGGGCGGGAGCGGTCGCTGCGAGGGCGAACAGGGCGGCGCAGGCAAGGGCGCGCTTGAGCATGGGCATCCTCCGGTCGCGGGTCTTGTCGCCCGCTCGATCTCACGAAAACGAGAGCATCGCGCGTTGACTAAGGCAGCGGTCGCACCGGATGTAAAGCGCGTGCGGTGGAAGAGTCCGGAGTTCTGAAATGGATGAGATCGGCGCCGTCGCCGTGGTGGGATGCGGTACGGTCGGTGCGAGCTGGGCGGCCCTGTTCCTTGCGCACGGAATCGACGTCTCCGCCTGGGATCCGGCCACGGGCTTTGCCGATCGCCTGCAGGCTTCGGTCGACCTCGCGCGGGCCCAGCTCGCCGAACTCGGCCTGACCGGCGCCGGCCGGCTCTGCACGCACGCGGATCTCGAGGCCGCGCTCGCGGGCGTCGGCTTCGTGCAGGAGAACGCGCCGGAGGATGAAGGCCTCAAGCGCGGCCTGCTCGCCCGGATCGATGCCAGCCTGCCGGCCGATATCCTGATCGCATCGAGCACCTCGGCGATGCTGCGGAGCCGGATCGTCGCCGATTGCCGCCGACCGGAGCGCGTGCTCGTCGCCCATCCCTTCAACCCGCCGCATCTCGTCCCGCTCGTCGAGATCGTTGCGGGTGGCGAAACGGCTGCGGAGCGAGCGGCCGCCATCTACGCCCGGCTCGGGCGTCGGCCGGTGATCCTGCGCCGAGAGATGCCGGGCCATATCGCCAATCGCCTCGCCTCGGCGCTCTACCGCGAGGCCGTGAACCTCGTCGCGGAGGGTGTGGCGAGCGTGGCCGATATCGACGCCGCCCTCTGCAACGGGCCTGGCCTGCGCTGGTCGGCGATGGGGCCGCACATGACCTACCATCTCGGCGGTGGGGCCGGGGGGATCCGACATTACCTCGACCATCTCGGGCCGAGCCAGGAGCTGCGCTGGGCGAGCCTCGGGACGCCGCGTCTCACCGACACGGTCAAAGCGGCCATCGTGGCTGGTGTCGAGGCGGAGGCTGCCGGCCGCACCGTGGCGGAGCTGGAGGCGCGGCGCGACCGTGCGCTGATCGAGGTCCTCAAGGCCCGGACCGAGGTCGCGGGGCGCTGACGCTCCGAGATCAGCCTGCGCGCCGACCGCAGCGCACATACGATGCGGTGCCCTTGGCGCTCGACCAGGTCAGGCGGTCGCCCTCCACGAGGAGGCGCACCTGCGAGGACCAGCGGCGGCCACGGTCGCTGCACTCCGCAGCCGTGACCCAGGCATTTCCGACGCGGTGGCCGTCATGGAAGGTGCAGACGGTACGGCCGGCCTTCGCTCGCTCCGGGGTGATCGTAGCTTGATAGTAGCCGCGGCGGCGGTGACGGGCGCCGCAGGCCGCGGCGTTCGGCCCCCAGACCCCGATATGGTCCAGCCGCTCGGCCGCCATCCGCTCGGTGGGCGGGGCCGTCGCCGCCGCTTCGGGCAGGGCTCCCGTCCGGCCGGGCTGAGCCGGGGACTCGGCGGAGGTCACGCGGGCCGTGGAGGCGTGCGCGGCGGTCGGAGGATCGGCCGGGGGCGTCGAGGCGGCGCGCGGCTCGTCGAGCCCGTAGGCGACGCGACGGGCCGCCTGCAACGGGGCGGAGCCCGCTGCGGGGAAATCGAGCCCGGTCGCGGCCTCCCGGTCCGCGGCTGCGGCGCGGCGCAGGGGCGGATCCTCGGTCAGGAAGATCGCGCTGTAGGCGAGGAAGGCGCCCCAGCCCGCTGCGAGCGCGAGCAGAATGGCGCGCCAGCCGCGGCCACCGCCGCGCCGTCCCGCCTCCTTGCCCAGGGGTCCCGAATCGAGACCCGCCGCCATGACCGCTCCCCCGCTCATGTCTCAGCGTCCGAAGATGCCCTTGAGGAACTGCGCCGTGCGGTTTCGCTTCTTCTTCCGCTCCAGCTCGGCCGCATCCTTCAACCAAGCGACCTGGACCACGCGCCGCTCGCCCTCGAAGGGCTCGTGACCGTGCCAGGAATTGTCCGCTCGCAGGAACGCGAACATCGTGCCCATCGTCGGCGGAACCTCGACGGCGAAGGGCTCGTAGTTCTTGCCGTCGTAGAGAACCCGCAGGCGGCCGGCGGCCGGCGCGGACCAGGCGTCGTTCATGTAGACGAGCAGGGTGAGCACCTTCGACGGACCGTCCGTGTGGATCGAGCCGTATTTGAGCTGCGAGCGCTTCATGATGGTCGTCAGGCGCGGGCACGCGACGAGGTCGATGCCGAACTTCTCGCCGAGGATCGCGGAGAAGGCGTCGCTCTCCAGCTCGTCGATCAACGCCTTGAAGCGGCCCTTCAGGGCGACCTCGTCCACCGTCAGGTAGCCGGGCTTGGCGATATCGGGAAAATCGGCGCGGATCGCGTCGATCGACTCGGGCTTCAGCACGTTGGTGCCGAGCGTGAAGGCGTAGGGCTCATGGCTCACGGGCGCGGCCCGGACGGCGTCGAGATCGAGAATCGAGAGAGCGGACATCGCAGAACACCAGTCCTCGCGGCGGGGGCAGGTCAAGCAGCGGCGCCGGTCCCATCCCGTCCCGTGTTCAACGAAATGTTAACCGGGTCTCTGCGCCTGCAAATTCCAAATCAGCCGATTACGGCGGCGCCACGGCGAATTGTGTTGCGCTGGCGCGCGCGGGTGACACCCAGGCCCTTCCCGGGGCCTGCGGAAACTGCCATGCTTAACCGTGGGAGAGGGATGCGCGACCCGCGCGGCCTCACCCAGAGTTCACGTGCGTTCCGAGGCACTTGGCCATTTTCTCGATGCGACGCTTCGTCAGCGCCCTTCTGCTCGGCCTCACCGCCAGTGCCTCCGCCGTCGCGCAAGGGCGACCCGCTTCCCCATCCGCCCCACCCGCGGCGACGCAACGCCTCGTCTGCGCCGAGGCGATGGCGCTGGTGAAGCGCGAGGGCGAGATCACCATCCCGACCGGCCGGGGCACGGCGGAGCGCCTGGTGCGCGACCGCTCCTTCTGCGAGTTCTCAGAGGTCGCGGAGCTGCGGTTCCTGCCCACGCGGGACAACCCGCAATGCCCGGTCGGCTATCGCTGCCGCGAGCCGGGTTTCGAGGAGTGGAACTGGTAGGCGGGGCGATCGGTCGCCCGGGCCTTGCCAAAGTTTCACGGGACAGGGCGCCCCGTGTGCCACTATCTCGCCACGACGCGCCGTCACTGGCGCTGACGACGGCCGCGGGCTGACAGCCCCGGCCTCGGGACTATGGGAGAGACGCGCGTGGCCGCACTCAGAACCGGTCTGGGCTTCCAGGCTGCGCTCACCGCACTTGTCGCCCTGGTGCTGCTGGCGGTGCCGGGGATCCCGTCGCCCCCGCTCTACGTCTCGCTCGCGGGCTTCGCGATGGCGGGCATCCTCATCGCCTCGGCGAACCTCTCCGCCTATCTCAAGGTCTTCGTCTCGGTCTACGGCATCGGCTACCTGCTGCTCGCGGGCGCCAAGACCGTGGCCGCCCTGGACCTGCTGCCCGCCGTCGTCGCCGCGCTCCTGCCGCCCGCCTTCGCGGCGACCGGCGCCGTGGTCTTCGCCGGCATCGTACTCGCGATTTCCCACTGGAAGCCGATCCGCGACATCACTCTCATCGCTGACCCGTACTTCGCCAACCGCGACGCGCCGACCAAGGAGATCGGTCTGTTCCGCTGGTTCGGCCGCACGGAGGGCCAGATCGGCCAGCGGCTCGTGGCGTTGTCGATCTTCGTCAACTTCGCCGACGTGGCGCTGACCCTGCGGTTCAACTTCTTCTACCGCGACCTCTACAACACCCTGCAGGAGCTCAACGCGGAAGCGTTCTGGCATCAGGTGCTGTGGATCTTCATCCCGCTCGCGATCCTCAACATCGTGATCGGCATGGTCGACCTGTTCGTCGATTCCTCGCTGCACATCCGCTGGCGCACCTGGCTGACGCACAGCCTCTACGAGCGTTGGCTCGGCAAGGGCACGCATTACCGCATCCCGTTCATCGACGAGCAGGCCGACAACCCGGATCAGCGTATCCAGCAGGACGTCAACGCCTTCATCCAGCAGACGGCGAGCCTGTCGATCCGGCTGCTCAGCCAGGCCGCGCAGCTCGTCTCCTTCATCGTCATCCTGTGGACGCTGTCGCGCGACTTCGTGCTGCCCTTCACCGACGCGGTGATCCCCGGCTTCCTGGTCTGGCTCGTCATCGCCTACGCGGTGGTCGGCACCTGGCTCACCCACATCATCGGCAAGCCGCTGATCGGCCTCAACTTCCGCCAGGAGCAGGTCGAGGCGGACTTCCGCTTCTCGCTGGCCCGCAACCGCATCTATTCCGAGCAGATCGCGCTCCTGCGCGGCGAGCGCGCCGAGGCCTCGCGCCTGGCCACGATCTTCCATACCGTGATCGACAACTACGTCGACATCATCTATCGGCGCATCAAGCTGATCGCCTTCACCTTCAGCTACCGGCAGGCGAGCGCCGTCTTCCCGCTCATCATCGCGGCGCCATCCTTCTTCTCGAAGAAGATCACTCTCGGCACCCTGCAGCAGACTTCGGACGCCTTCGGCAACGTCCAGAACGCGCTGAACTTCTTCGTCACCAGCTACATCACGCTGGCCTCCTACCGGGCGAACACCATCCGTCTCGGCTCCTTCAAGCGGGCGATGACCAAGGCCGAGGCGCTCTCGGCCGCCGGCTACGGCCTCGCCCAGGGCAATGACACCGCCGGGCCGGTCACGGCGCGCGGCCTGACGCTCGCCCTTCCCGACGGGCGCGAGATCGTGAAGGCCGACGAACTCACCTTCCGGACCGGCGGCGCGACCCTGGTCACCGGCCCGTCGGGCTCGGGCAAATCGACCCTGTTCCGGGCGATCGCCGGGATCTGGCCGTTCGGCAAGGGCCGGATCGACGTGCCGGCGGGGCAATCGGCCCTGCTCCTGCCGCAGCGGCCCTACCTGCCGCTCGGGACGCTCCGGGGTGCCGTCGTCTATCCCAACACCATCGACCAGTTCACCGACGAGGCGATCCGCGAGGCGCTGGTCGCGGCCCAGCTCCCGCAGCTCGCCGACCGACTCGACGAGGTCGACAGCTGGGACCGCCGCCTCTCGGGCGGCGAGCAGCAGCGCCTCGCCATCGCCCGCGCGCTGCTCGCCAAGCCGCAATGGCTGTTCCTCGACGAGGCGACCGCGGCTCTGGACGAGCCGAGCGAGGCCGCGATCTACAGGATGCTGCGCGAGCGCCTGCCCGGCACCACCATCGTCTCGATCGGCCACCGCTCGACGCTGCACGGCCTGCACGACCGTCGCGTCGACATGCAGCCGGAGGCGGGCCTGTTCGCGCCGCGCGAGGTGCGCATGACCGTTCCGGCGGAGTAGGGCGGCGGGTTTCCGGCCCGTTGTGCGGCCCGCGCCACGCGGCCGGCACGGAACCTGCGGGGCAGGGCGTGTCATGCGCCTGTCACCCGCACATGCTTCGCAGCCCGGCCCGCTTCCGATAGAAAGGCGCCCGCGCAGACGGCGTCCGACGCCGTCCGCGCCCCGCAGAGGACCGCGATGACCGAACTGCCGAACGTCCACGTGCGCGCCGAAGTACTGGCCCAGGCGCTGCCCCACATGCAGCGCTACGATCAGGAGATCGTGGTCATCAAGTATGGCGGCCACGCCATGGGCGACCGCGCTGCGGCGGAGGACTTCGCCGAGGACATCGTGCTTCTGGAGCAGTCCGGCCTGAAGCCGATCGTGGTCCATGGCGGCGGCCCGCAGATCGGGAAGATGCTCGACCGGCTCGGCATCCAGTCCGAGTTCCGTGGCGGGCTGCGCGTCACCGACGAGGCGACCGTCGAGGTCGTCGAGATGGTCCTGGCCGGCTCGATCAACAAGCAGATCGTCGGCTGGATCTCGGCCGAGGGCGGCCGGGCCATCGGCCTGTGCGGCAAGGACGGCAACATGGTCCGCGCCAAGCGCGCGATGAAGACCGTGAAGGATCCCGGCAGCGACATCGAGCAGGTGGTCGATCTCGGCTTGGTGGGCGAGCCGGAGCATGTCGAGCGCGGCGTCCTCGACGCGGTGCTCAAGGCCGAGCTGATCCCAGTTCTCGCCCCCGTCGCCTACGGCGCCGACGGCCAGACCTACAACGTCAACGCCGACACCTTCGCGGGCGCCATCGCCGGCGCGCTGCGGGCCAAGCGCCTGCTTCTGCTGACCGACGTGCCGGGCGTGCTCGACAAGGACAAGAAGCTGATCCCCGAGCTCACGGTGGAGGATTGTCGGCGCCTCATCGCCGACGGCACCATCACCGGCGGCATGATCCCGAAGATCGAGACCTGCATCTACGCCATCGACCAGGGCGTCGAGGCGGTGGTCATCCTCAACGGCAAGGTGAACCATGCCGTGCTGCTCGAGCTCTTCACCGATTACGGCGCTGGCACCCTGATCCGCAGGGGCTGAGCCGATCCCCTCCGCGGCCGGGGGCACCCGCTCCCGGCCGCATCACTCCGAGTGAGACGTGTACCTACCTGATACGTGCCACTTCACCACCGGCGACGCCCGCGGCTTCGACCAGGTGGACACCTGGGTGTTCGACCTCGACAACACCCTCTATCCCAGCGACGCGATGGTCTGGCCGCAGGTCGACGAGCGGATCACGCTCTATGTCATGCGCCTCTACGGCCTCGACGGCCTCTCGGCCCGAGCCCTGCAGAAGCATTTCTACCACCGCTATGGCACGACCCTGAAGGCGCTGATGATCGAAGAAGGCGTCGATCCGCACGACTTCCTCGACTTCGCCCACGACATCGACCACTCGACCATCAAGCTCGATCCGGCGCTCGGCGACGCCATCGAGCGCCTGCCCGGGCGCAAGCTGATCCTCACCAACGGCTCACGCCGCCATGCCGAGCGGGTGGCGGAGAAGCTTGGCATCCTCAGCCATTTCGAGGATGTGTTCGACATCGCCGCGGCCGATTTCGTGCCGAAGCCCGAGCGCACCACCTACGAGCGCTTCCTCGACCGCCACGGCATCGACCCGGCCCGCTCGGCCCTCTTCGAGGACATCGCCCGCAACCTCGTGGTGCCACACGATCTCGGCATGGCGACCGTGCTGGTCGTCCCCAAGGTCGCCGATCCCTACCGGGAGGCCTTCGAGCAGGAGGCGGTGCAGGAGCCGCATATCGACTACATCACCGACGACCTTGCCGGCTTCCTCGGGGGCTGCGTGCTGCCGACGGCGGCGCAGCGGTCGTGAGCGCGCTCGCGGGCGCCAGGGCGCCGAGCCTCGCCGAAATCGAGGAACTCGCCGACGCGGCCTTCGCCGCCCTGCCCGAGGGCTTCCGGCGCCTCTGCGCGGGCGTGCGCATCGTCGTGGACGACTTCCCCGACGAGGAGACGCTTATCGAGATGGCGTGCGAGAGCGAATTCGACCTGCTCGGCCTGTTCCGCGGCGTCGGCCTCGCGCAGTCGGGCGAGGTGGTGACGGGCCAGATGCCGAACGCCGTCTGGCTCTACCGGCGCCCGCTCCTCGACTACTGGGCCGAGCACGACGAGACCCTGGGCCATCTCGTGGCGCATGTGCTGATCCACGAGATCGGCCACCATTTCGGCCTGTCGGACGACGACATGGCCCGGATCGAGGACGAGGCCGAGATCGGCTGAAACCCCGGGTGTCGAGAGGGATCATCCCTCTCGCGGGGTGCCGGCGCGGCGCCCCGGCGTCATCCCAGGGCTTCGCCCTGGACCCACCAAAGGGGTGCCCCCTTTGGGAGCCCGGACGTGATCAGCCCGCCCCGCCCTCGTGGATCCGGCGCAGGCGGCTGACCTTCGGGCGGCTGGTGCGGAACTGGCCCCGCTCGATCGCCACGAAGACGAGGACGGTCATCGCGAGCGCCGTCAGCCACCAGACCACGGTGAGCCCGACGCCGATGCAGGCCACCGTGAAGGCGGAGGCGAAGGCCGCCATCGCCCCGGGGACGAGGACCGGCACGTCGCGGCCGGCGCGCCGCACCGAGGCGTAGAGCGCGAAGGCTGCGGCCAGCGCCCCGACGACGCCGAGTTCGTACCAGAACTCGAACAGGGCCGTGGTCGGCGCGTTCATCGGCACGAGTCCGACGAAGCGGCCGCGGAGCGCCGTCTCGAAGCCGTGGCCGGTGATCAGCCGCACAGGCTCGGTCGTCACGACCTTCTGCCAGCTCTTGAGCGAGAGAACCCCCGGCGCGAGCGGTCCGAACAGGGCGGAGCCGATCGGACGCGCCACGAAGGGCAGGAGCGGTGCGGCGGCCAGCAGCCCCGCCGTCACGCCCGCCGTGAGCAGTGTGCCCAGGCGCGGTCGGAAGCTCGTCACCGCGAAGGCGACCGCTCCGACCGCGAGCGCCACGATCTGCGTGACGTTCGGCGAGGCGACGAGTGCGCCGGCCACGAGCAACGCCACCGCCAGCGCCTCGCGGTCGCGCCGCCGCGAGCGCAGCCACGCCACCGCCGGCCAGACGAGGAGGGCCAGCAGCGTCAGGCCGCGGCCGAGCGCGCTGTCGTCGTCGGACCCACCCTGGATCAGGCTGTCGCCGAACAGGCCGAGCACGATGGCGACGAGGGCCGCGGCCGTGACGCCGAGGGGCAGGAGATAGAGGTTGGCCGAGCGCATCCGGTCGGGCAGCGAGAAGTAGCCGAGCAGCGTCAGGCCGATCACCGCTGCGAGGTTGGCGAGCCGTTCGGCCGCCGCCGAGAGGAAGGGCGTCCAGGCGAGCGAGAGGGCCGACCACAGAATCACCAGCATGCCCGCCAGGAAGGCGGCCGAGCGCAGGAGCCGCGTCCCAGCCGGGCGCAGGGCGCGCTGGCGCCCGTCGATGGCGCTTGCGATGACGAGGAGCACGACGGCGATCGGCGCGATGATCACGGAGGCGCGGCGCGCCACCTGCGCGGTCACCGGCACCACCACGAACAGCCCGAAGAAGCCCACACGCCGGAGCAGAGCTGCCGCATCGAGCGCCGGATCGACAATCGGTTGGGGCGCGCGCGGCATGGGGCGACTCTGCGGATCGACCCGGCGCGATCACGGCCGCCGCGCGCAGGTCCGACTCCCTCCCTAGTGCAAGGAGCAGGCTCGATGCTGTAGATGTCCGGTCACACCGTGCGCGCAGGTTGCGCCGGGATCACGTCGCCGTGACCGGCTCGCGCGGGCGCCGCCGTGCCGCGCGCCGCCCGAGATCCGAGGCGAGCCGCCACACGGCCCAGGTGGCGACGAAGCCGAGCAGGCCGGCGACCACACCGTCCGCATTCGTCGGCACTGCGGGCTGGTAGTCGCGCCAAGTGGCCCGGGCGAGGGCCGGATCGGGCTGGCGCATCACCGCCACCATGCGGCCGAGCGGACTCGTCGCGGCGGCGATGGCCTGCTGCTGGGCGCTCAGCGCCGCGAGGCGCTCGATATCGCCGCGCGCCGCCTCGCCCCGGCGGGCGACGAGCTGGTCCGGATTGCCGCGCAGCCGATCGACCGCGCCGTCGCGAGTGGTGCCGCTCGCCCGGGCATCGGCCTCGAGACCGTCGACCTGACGCCGCAACTCATCCACCGTCCCACCGAGGCGCTGCACGTATTGCTGGGTGAATTCGGGGCCCTGGGCGGCGATGCCGCCGCCGATCAGCCCGAGGGCGAGGCCGAGGGTTCGGATCACGCGGAACACGGGCATCCTCCGTGGCGGCAGCGTGAGCGTAAAGGCGGGGAGCCGCGCTCCGGTTCCTCACCCCGGCAGGGAGAGGAGGCCGGCTTGCCCATCCGTGCAGCCGAAGGCGAGGCGGGCGCCGGCCGCGTCCCAGGCCAAGGCCGTGACGGCACTCCCCTTCACGGCCGGACGCACGAGAAGCTCGGCCGCGTCCGAGAAGCGCACGAGCAAGATGCAGCCGTCCTCGTAGCCGAGCGCCAGGACGGGCGCCTTCGGGTGGAAGCGGACTTGCGAGACCCGCGCCGGCCGCACGCCGCATTCCCGCGGCGCCTTGCCGGTCGGTCCCTCCTTCGAATCGAAAGGCCAGATGATCGCGGCCTCGGCGCCGCTGGTGGCGAGCCACTTGCCGTCGGACGACCACGACACCGAGCGCACCTTGGCCGGATAGCCCGACATCCGCATGTGTCCGCGATCCGGCTGCAGCCGCCAGCCGTGCAGGGCGTTCTCCTGCATGGTCGAGACCACGAAGCGGCCGTCCAGCGACCAAGTCACATCGATATGAGAGCCCTTCCATGACACCACCTCCGGCGGCGTCTCCAGGTTCGGGTACCAGAGGCTGACGCCGTTGTAGTGGGCCACCGCGAGGCGGAACCCCTTCGGTGCGAAGGCGAGGCCGCGGGCGGTGGAGGGGGCATCAAGGGTGCGCTCCCGGCCCTTGGGGTCGCGGGTGGCGACGCGCTTCCCGGCCGAGAAGGCGAAGCCGCCATCCGGATGCAGGGCGAGCGCGTCGATCCAGGCGCCGCCCTTCGCGGTCGCGGCCTCCGCGAGGGTGCCGTCACCACGGATCTCGACCACACGCCCGTCGTCGCCGCCGGTGAGAAGCCGGCGGCCCGTGCCTGCGGCGCAGAGGATCGAGCCTTCGGGGTGGGCGGCTGCCCGCACCGTCTCGCCGTCGCCCGCGAGCACCACGGTGCCGTCGCCCAGCGCGAGCGCCAGCCGGTCGCCGAGCCAGTGCGCAGCGGTGACGTGCGCGCCCGCCTCGATCGGTTTGACGTGGCTCAGCAGAGAGATCGGTGCGGTCATGTCGGTCCTCAATGGGCGATGCGGGTGCGGGCGGCGAGCAGGGCCGCGGTGACCGCGAGGCTGCCGCCGACGAGAGCCGGAAGGAGGAGGGCGTAAAGCTCGTAGCGGCCATAGGCCAGCGTGCCGACGAACGCGCCGACGAGGAGCGCGCTCCACACGGCCGCGTCGCCGAGCCAGCCGAGCCGTGGCCCCATGCCGGTGAACGCTTCGGCGATCTTCTGGGCCAGGCTGAACAGGGCGCCGGTGACGAAGGTGGTGCCGGCGCGGAAGCCCTTCACCTGGGCGAGAACCGCGTTCTGGGCACCCATGGCCATGGCCATGAAGAACGAGGCGAGGCCGAGTTCCGGCGTCGGCAGGCCGAGTGCCAGTGCCGCCATGATCAGCAGCGTCTCGTAGGCGAGTACCACGGGCGTCGCCCAGCGCCTCGGCACAACCATGGAGAGCCCGCTGCCCAGCGTCGCGCCGGCGAGGAAGCCGAAGATCAGAAGGATGGGCATCAGGGCGTGCCGGATCTCACCGTGGGCAAGGGACACGGAGAGCTGGGTCGTGTTGCCGCTCATGAACGAGGTGTAGAGGCCGCCGAGGCGCACGAAGCCTAGTGCGTCGACGTAGCCGGCCAGCGCCGTGAGGATCAGCCCGGTTCCCAGCTGCCAGCCACGATTCACGAAGCGCGGCTCCCGGGAGGCGCCGCTAACCCTTCGTTAACCATTTCAAGTGCTCCGTTCATTGGAGCGCGGGCAGGGTTAAGGCTCCGCTCACCAAACCTCAGCAATTCGATGCAAACACGGCGAACGCTGGCGCGCAGGGCTCCGTTGGTCCGGCGATCCGGTGAGGGGATGGGATCTCCGTGCCGGGTGAGTTGGAGTTGCGTCATGATCCCCTTTGCCTATCCCGCGCTCGGACTGACGGCCGCCCATCTCGATCGCGGCGCCAACACGGTCCTGGTCGTCGAGGACGAGCCCGTCGTCTGCGAGCTCGCCGCCGAGGCCCTTCTCGACGAAGGATACCGCGTGCTCACCGCCGCCGATGCCTGGGAGGCGGAGGAGATCCTGGCCCGGGAGAGCGTCGACCTGCTCTTCACCGATATCGATCTCGCCCGCAACACGAACGGCATCGCGCTGGCCCGGCTCGCCCGCTGCCAGTGCCCGGACCTGCCCGTCGTCTACACCTCAGGCGGCCGCGCGGAGCTGTCCCACGGCGAAGCCGTCGCGCAATCCGTCTTCGTTCCGAAGCCCTATCGCCCGAGCCAGCTCGTGGCCCTGACCAACGACATCCTGGGCGGCAGCGCGCCGCACCATGCCTGATCCCGAGACGAACTGATGATCCGCCCGACCCTTCGCCTCTCCGCCCTCTCGTTACTGCTGATCGCCGGTCTGGCTGGAGGGTCCGCACAGGCCTGCGACGTGGCGGGCGCGAAGATCGAGGATCTGATCGCGGGCAAGGCCGAGCTTCAGGCGGGTGCCAACAGTCAGACTCTGCGCGACCTGCGCACGCTGCGCGACGCCGCGATCGTGCTGGAGAGCTACAAGTACGCGCCGGAATGTGAGCGGCTGCTCGCGATCGTGCGGAGCCTCGCGGCGGATCCGGACAAAGCGATCGAGCAGAGCGGCGATACCGACGAGGACAAGGCCGAGAGCATCGCGGAATCGCGCAAGCCCCGCATGCCGAAGGGCGAGAAGTCCGCGCCGGCCGAGGCCAAGCCCTGACCCGCATGATCCAGGGCTCCTCCCTGGACCCGCGAGAGGGGTGATCCCTCTCGACACCCGGATCTCAGTTCCGCCCCAGCCCCTGCTGGGCCTTGGCGATGGTCTTGGCGAGGCCCGCCGCCATGCGCTGGCGCAGGGCCTCGTTCACCTCGATGTCGATGAGCCGCCAGGACCAGCCGCGCAGGCGCATGCGGATGCGGGTCTGCACGATCCGCGCCGCCTCGGGTGGCACCGGGATGACCACCGTGCGGAAGCCGCGCATCTCCGACATCAGGTAGTAGGGGACGAGCTTGCCGACCCGGTCGAGGTTGAGTCCGGAGGGCGGCTGCGCCTCCGGCCGCGGCAGGTCGAGGCGCTGCGGCCAGCCGTCGTCGAGGAGGTCAATCACCGTCTCCGGCGTCACCATGGTCTCAGCGAGGGCGAGTGCGAGCCCGACCGCCGCATCGCTGAGCTGCTGCCGCTCGCGGGGTTCCAAGGTGGGATTGCTGTCGGCCGCCGCTTTCACGGCGGCCGTGGTCTGACGGACGAGCGAGAGGCGCAGCGTCCGGAAGTTCACGTGCCGCTCGACATAGGCGACGTCGCGCGCCCGCACCGCCCGGGCGAGGTCGTAGAGGGCCCAGAGCGGACTCAGCGTGAAGAGCAGCCAGCCGAGGGCGATGGCGACGGGAATGGCGAGCCAGCGCACGGGGTGGCTCAGGCGCGCGCGGCGCGGGTCACGCCGTGCGCGCCCATGCGGCGAGCGGCGCGAAGGTGGTGACGACGGCCTCGTAGACGGGCCGCTTGAACGGCACGATCAGCCCGGTCAGGTCCGAGAACGGCACCCAGCGCCAGGCATCGAATTCGGGTTTGTGCGCCCCACCGCCCGGATTCACCACGTCGATATCGTCGTCCGTGCCGAGAAAGCCGAAGGCGAACCATTTCTGGGCCTGGCCGCGGTAGCGGCCCTGCCAGGACCGCTTCAGCAGCTCGGGCGGAAGATCGTAGGTCAGCCATTCCGGGGTCTGGCCGAGCGGGCGCAGGCAGGAGGGCGAGACGCCCGTCTCCTCGTAGAGCTCCCGCACGGCCGCAGCCTCGGGCACCTCGCCCTCGTCGATGCCGCCCTGCGGCATCTGCCAGGCGGCCGCGTCGCCGGCTTCGGCCGGCATGTCTCTGCGCCGCCCGACGAAGGCGAGGCCATCCCGGTTGATCAGGGTGACGCCCACGCAGGGACGGTAGGGCAGGGGCGGTTCGCGGAGGGCGGTGGGCTCGATCGTCATCGCGCGGGGACCATAGGGAGCCAGTGAGCCAGCGGCAACGCCCCGGTGGCGCCTACTCGGCCTTCGACAGCCGCGTCTCGCCACCGCGCAGGGCGACGCTCACCGGCACGAGGCGCAGGCCACGCGCGTCGAGGTCGCGGGCCCAGCGGGCGATGCGGTCGATGGTCTGGGGCAGGGCGCTGGCCGAAGCGAGAACGAACCCCTTTGTACGGGCCTGCGCTTCGAGCCGGGCGAGCTCACGGTCGATCGCGTCAGCGCGGGGCACCGCGTCGATCACGATCTCGGCGCGGGCCAGCGGCGTCTTCACCTTGGCCGACAGGCCGGCGGGGAGGGGCCGGGCCGCGGTGCCGTCGTCGACGAAGCCGAGCCCGCGGGCGCCGATCTCGCGCAGCACCGGTTCGAAGGCGCCCGCGTCGCTCATCAGCTTGGCGCCCATGAAGTTCACCACACCGACATAGCCGGGGAAGCGGCTCATCGCCCAGGCGAGGCGGTCGGCGTTCTCAGGCCCCTTGAGCGCCGTCAGCAGGGTCTGCGGTCCGGGATCGCTGTCGGGATAATCGAAGGGCTCCATCGGCGCCTGGAGCAGGACCTCGTGGCCCGCGGCGCGGGCGCGGGCCGCGGAGCGCTCGATTTCGGCGCCGTAGGGCGCGAAGGCGAGGCTGATCGTCGGCGGCAGCTTCACGATCGCGGCAGCGGTGGCGGCCTGGCCGATGCCGAGGCCGGTCATCAGGATGGCGATGCGCGGCCCGGTGCCAGGCTCCTCGGGACGGGCATAGACGTCGAGCGCCCGCAGCCGTCCCTCGCCGAGCTTCGGCATCGTGCCGTGGCGGCCACGGTCCGTGAGGCGCGGATCGGGAGCCGGGTTGAGCTGCACGTTCGGAGAGGGGACGCGGATGACCACCGTCTCGCTCGGCGCCGCAGTGCCGCTCGGACGCACCACGGTGACGCCCGACGCCGTCTCGATCTCCTCGGCGCTCCGCTGCGTGCGTGCGGGCGGCGCCTCGGCTTCGGGCGCCACCGCGGCGATCTGCGGCGCTTCGGCACGCACCGGTGCCGGATCGCGCAGCGTGATGGCGACGGTGACGCGCGGCTCGCCGCCCTGAGGATCCCCGAACAGCAGGACACTTCCGAAGACGGCCACGAGGAGCGCGCCCGTGGCGCCGGCCACGGCCTTCGGCGAGCGCGCCAGAGCCCGTGCGCGGGCGAGCGCCGCCTCCTTCCGGCTGAGCGGCGGTGTCACCCCCAAGGGTTGGGTCAGGATATCGTCGGACGTCTCACCCACCACGGCCTCGGCCCGGAGCCTCGCCGGAATCGCCGTAACGACGAAAGGGGGCCCCACGCCATTGCCGACCGCCAGGGTTAATTTTTCCTCAACGCGGGTGCGGGACCTGGGAAACGCGAAGCCCCGCCGGGCCTGGGGCCGGGCGGGGCTCGAGACAGGAGACCGAGACCTGAGCTCAGTTCGGCATGCTGGGCTTCTGGGTGTTGGCGGCGCCCTTCTGGATGCCGTGCAGGAAGTCGATCGCCGCGGTGAGCTGCTTGTCCTTGGCCGGATCCGGCGGGACATAGGCGGACGATCCGCCGCGCTCCTCGGTGTCCTTCTGCTTGAGGTGGCCCTTCAGGCCGGCTTCGCCCTTGGTCTCGTCCTTCCCCTTCAACTCGTCCGGCACGTCCTGCAGGACCTCGGTGTCCGGCTCGATGCCCTTTGCCTGGATCGAGCGGCCCGACGGCGTGTAGTAGCGGGCCGTGGTCAGGCGCAGCGCGCCCGAGCCGCCGAGCGGGATGATCGACTGCACCGAGCCCTTGCCGAAGGAGCGCGTGCCGAGGATCGTCGCGCGCTTGTGATCCTGCAGAGCACCGGCCACGATCTCGGAGGCCGAGGTCGAGCCGCCGTTGACCAGCACCACCACCGGCTTGCCCTTGGTGATGTCGCCGGACTTTGCGGAGAAGCGCTGGGTCTCGTCCGGGTTGCGGCCGCGGGTCGAGACGATCTCGCCGCGGTCGAGGAAGGCGTCGGAGACCATCACCGCCTGGTCGAGCAGGCCGCCCGGATTGTTGCGCAGGTCGATGACGTAGCCCTTGATCTTGTCCTGGCCGATCTCGGTCGAGAGCTTGTCGACCGCGGCGCGCAGGCCGTCGAAGGTCTGCTCGTTGAATTGGGTCAGGCGCACGTAGCCGATGTCGCTGCCCTCGACGCGCGAGCGCACCGGCTTGATCTTGATCACGTCGCGGGTGAGCGTGACGTCGATCGGCTCCTTGGCCTCCTTGCGGGTGATCTTCAGCTTGACGTTGGAGTTCACCGGGCCGCGCATCTTGTCGACGGCTTGGTTCAGGGTCAGCCCCTGGACCTGATCGTCGTCGATCTGGGTGATGATGTCGTTGGCGAGGAGGCCCGCCTTCGCCGCCGGGGTGTCGTCGATCGGGGTCACGACCTTGATCAGGCCGTCCTCCATCGTGACCTCGATGCCCAGGCCGCCGAACTCACCGCGGGTGGTGGTCTGCATGTCGCGGAACGCCTTGGCGTCCATGTAGCTCGAATGCGGGTCGAGGGAGGTCAGCATGCCGTTGACCGCCGCCTCGATCATCTTCGACTCGTCGGGCTTCTCGACATAGTCGGTCCGCACCTTCTCGAACACGTCGCCGAACAGGCTGAGCTGGCGATAGGTCTCGGCGGACGCCGCGACGGCGCGCGGACCCGACAGGAAGTCGGTCTGCGTGGCCACCATCGACGTCCCGGCGCCGAGGAACGCGCCGAGCATGATGAGGGAAGTCTTGCGCATTAGCCGCGAACCTTCTCGCTGGGGCTCCTGGCCCACCAGGGCTCCGGATCGATGGAGCCACCGTCCTTCTTGAACTCGACGTACAGGACCGGATCGCCACGGTCGCCGTCCGCTGCCGGCTGCGCCGCACTTCCCTCGCCCATGCTGCCCACCGGCTCTCCCGCGAGCACGAATTGGCCGACCTCGACGCTGATCTGATCCATTCCCGCCAGCAAGAGATAGTAGCCATCGCCCGCATTGATGATCAAGAGACGGCCATACGACCGGAAGGGGCCCGCGAAGGCCACCCAACCATCAGCGGGCGAGGAGACCACGGCCTTCGGGCGTGTCGAGAACGTGATGCCGCGCGTCAAACCGCCATTGCCGTCGGGCTGGTTGAAGGTGCGCAGGAGGCGGCCGCTGACGGGGCGTGGAACCTCGCCGCGCACCTGCGCGAAGGGTGTCTTGGGGGCGAGACGCGCCGGGTCGCGGAACCCGGCCGCGGCGAAGCGCTGCTGCGTCGCCTTGGCCTCCCGTTCCTCGGCGGCGCGGGCCTCCTCCGCGGCGCGGCGGGCGGCGCTCACCTCGCTCGTCATGCGGTCGAGGAGATCCTTGAGATTGCGCGCCTGATTGCCCAGCTCGGCCGCGCGTACGCGTTCGGCGGCGAGCCCGCTCTCGACTTCCGCCTGACGGGTGCGGCGGATGGTGACCAGGGCGTTGAGTCGCTGCTGCTCGCGGGCCCATCCGGCAAGGTCGTTGCGCAAGCCCTCCCGGTCGGCGGCGATCAGGCTGCGCAGGCGCACCAGTTCCGTGAGGTCGCCCGCGAGCGTCGCCACCTCGCCGCGCAGTTCCGGCACCACCGCGCCGAGCAGCATGGAGGTGCGGATCACCGCGAGGACGTCCTCGGGATTGACCAGGACGGCCGGCGGCGGGCGCCGGCCCATGCGCTGGAGCGCGGCCAGGATCTCGGCGATGACGGTGCGGCGGGCGTCGAGCGAGCGCCGGATCGCGGCCTCGCTCTCGCCCATGGTGCGCAGCCGCTCTTCCAGCCGCGTCAGCCGCGCCTCGGTCGCCTGGGCCTGCCGGCCGGCATCGACCAGGGCGGCGTTCAATTTCGCGCGATCCTGCCCGATCGCGGCGATCTCGGACTCGGCTTGGGCGCGCGCGCCGGTGCTGGCGGCCAGGGCCTCCTCGATGCGCTTGAGGTTCTCGGCGCGGCGCTCGCGCTCAGCCTGGGCCTTCTGCAGACGGTCCTGCTCCTGGGCCGGCAGGTCCTCGGCACACGCGGGCGCGGCGGCCGAAGAGAGGGCCAGAAGGAGCAGGGCGCCCGCCGCCCGTCTGATGAAGCCTCGCGTCACCGGGTCGTGCCGCTCAGGCCCCGGCTTCGCCGCGATGATAGGGATGGCCGGCCAGGATCGTCATGGAGCGGTAGAGCTGTTCGAGGACGAGCACGCGCACGAGACCGTGCGGGAGCGTCGCCGCCCCGAAGGACAGAATCAGCTCCGCGCGCGTCCGAATTGAGGCATCGTGGCCGTCCGGCCCGCCGATAGCGACGCAGAGCGCCGCGCGCCCGGCGTCGCGCCAGCCTCCGATCCGGTCCGCGATCTGCTCGCTCGTGAGATCGGACCGCCCGCGCTCGTCGTAGGCGATGAGGATGCCGCCGGCCGGCAGGTGGCCGAGCAGTCCCGCCGCCTCCTCGGCACAGCGGTCGTCCGCCCGCCGTGCCCGGCTCTCGACGAGTTCCACGAGGTCGCAGGTGGTGAAGCCGAGCGCCCGGCCGGACTGGGCCGTGCGCTCGCGGTAGCGCGCGGCGAGGTCGCGCTCGGGCCCGTTCTTCAGGCGGCCGACCGCGGCGACGAGAAGGCGCAAGGGTGAGGCGCCGTCAGCCGGCGAGCTGCTGGCCGGCGGGGCGGTCGGCGCCCCACATCTTTTCCAGGTTGTAGAAGCCGCGCACCTCAGGCCGGAAGATGTGCACCAGCACGTCTCCCGCGTCGATCAGGACCCAGTCGCAGGCCGGCATGCCCTCGACGCGGGCATTGCCGAAGCCGCGGGCCTTCATCTCCTGCAGGATCTTGTCGGCGATCGAGCCGACATGGCGCTGCGAGCGCCCGGAGGCGATGATCATGGTGTCGGCGAGCGAGGTCTTGCCGGCGAGGTCGATCGCGATCGTCTCCTCGGCCTTCATCTCGTCGAGGCAACCGAGAGCGAGCGCCCTCAGGTCTTCGGTTCGCGCCAGCGCGTGGGTCTCGGCGCTGGCGGCCTCGGTGTGGGTCGTCTCGGGCAGCGTCACGGTTCCTGATGAGAATTGGATTCCGCCGGAGCGGCACGGTCCGAAAGTGGAGGGTTCGCGATGCGATTGCAATACGCGATCTGCCGTTCACAGGCCCTGGCGGATCTGCGTGGAGGACAGATTCGAGCGCGGGCCGTGCAGGTAGGTCCAGGCAGGCGGGCGCCGCAGCGCCAGCGTCCCGGCCTGGTCCTCGGGCACGCGAGCCCCAGCAAGGAACCGAGCCGCGCGCGCGTTCGGGGCGCGCAGCGTGTGGCCGGGCCGGTCGATTACCGCGATCGGGACCCGCGCGGCGATCTCGCGGAAGCCACGCCAGCGGTGGAAGCTCGCCAGCGAATCAGCCCCCATGATCCAGACGAAATGCACGTCGGGCCGTCGCGCCGTGAGGTAGCGGATCGTCTGCCGGGTGTAGCGGGCGCCGATCGCCTCCTCGAAGCCGGTGACGGCGATGCGCGGATGGTCGGCGATCGCGGCGGCCTGGGCACAGCGCTCGGCCATCGGCGCGAGAAGGCCGCGGTCCTTCAGCGGGTTTCCGGGCGTGACCAGCCACCAGACCCGGTCGAGCGCCAAGCGCCGCAAGGCCGTCAGCGTGACATGCCGGTGCCCGAGATGGGCCGGGTTGAAGGAACCCCCGTAGAGCCCGATCCGCATGCCCGATGCGGTCGGCGGCAACGTTGCCCGCACAGCCGCGTCAGACGGGGCGCGTCTGCCCGTTGCCGTGGACCCGGTACTTGAAGGTGGTCAGCTGCTCCACACCCACCGGCCCGCGCGCATGCATGCGCCCGGTGGCGATGCCGATCTCGGCGCCGAAGCCGAATTCGCCGCCATCGGCGAACTGCGTCGAGGCGTTGTGCGTGACGATCGCCGAGTCGACCTCGGCGAGGAAGCGGGAGGCGGCTTCCGCATCCTCGGTGATGATCGCGTCGGTGTGATGCGAGCCGTAGGTCTCGATATGGTCGATGGCCGCGTCGAGCCCGTCCACGACGCGCGCCGAGATCACCGCATCGAGATACTCGGTGCGCCAGTCGATCTCGCTCGCCGGCGTCACCCGCGGGTCGGCCGCGCGTGCCGCCTCATCGCCGCGCACGGCGCAGCCGGCATCGAGCAGGGCCGTGACCAGGGGCACGAGGTGGGTCCGGGCGCAGGCCGCGTCGACCAGCAGCGTCTCGGCGGCGCCGCAGATGCCGGTGCGGCGCATCTTGCTGTTGAGGAGCACGGTGCGCGCCATGTCGAGATCGGCCTGGCCGTGGATGTAGACGTGGCAGATGCCGTCGAGATGGGCGAAGACCGGGACCTTCGCCTCGCCCTGCACGCGCTCCACGAGGCCGCGCCCGCCGCGGGGCACGATCACGTCGATGCAGCCGTCGAGGCCGGAGAGCATGGCGCCGACCGCCGCACGGTCGCGGGTCGGCACGATCTGGATCGCGTCGGCGGGTAGGCCCGACGCGGCGAGCCCCTCGCTCATCGCATGGGCGATCGCCATGGCGCTGCGGTGGCTGTCCGAGCCGGCGCGCAGGATCGCGGCGTTCCCGGCCTTGAGGCAGAGCGCTCCGGCATCGGCGGTGACGTTGGGCCGGCTCTCGAAGATCACGCCGATCACGCCGAGCGGCACGGCGATGCGCTCGATCAGCAGGCCGTTCGGCCGCTCGATCGCCGCGAGTTGCCGCCCGACCGGATCGGGCAGGGCGCCGATCTTCTCGACCGCGTCGGCGATGCCGGCGAGGCGCTTCTCGTCGAGGGTCAGGCGGTCGATCAGGGCCTGGCTGTGGCCTGCGGCCTTGGCAGCGGCGACGTCGCGGGCGTTCTCACGCAGGATCTCGGGGCCGCGGCTGCGGATGCACTCGGCGATGGTGCGCAATGCGATGTCCTTCGCCTGCGCCGAGGCGAGCGCCATCTTCCGCGCGGCGGCGCGGGCGCGGCGGCCGATCTCGGCCATCTGCGTGCCGAGATCGTCGGCTGCGGCGAGATCCGATCGCAGGTTCAGAACAGGCACGTCCGCTATCCGATCACGAGAAGTGGCCAGCCGTAATTGCACATCCGCAACCGGCGAAACAAGCGTTGCAGGTGCGTGTTCGCACCTACTCGGCAAACAACGCGAGATCGTCGCGGTGCACCATCCAAGAGCGGCCGGGATGGGTCAGCAGATCTCCGATGCGGGCGCTCGGATGGCCGATGATCCGTGCAGCTTCCGCGCTGTCGTAGGCGACAAGGCCGCGGCCGAGGGGCTTGCCCGCAAGGCTGCGGATATCGACCGCGTCGCCGCGGCTGAAGCTGCCCTCGATGGCGCGCACGCCCACCGGTAACAGGCTCGCGCCGCCCTGCAGCGCCCGGAGGGCGCCGTCATCGATGAGAAGCACCCCGCGCGGCTCCAGCGAGCCGGCGATCCAGGTCTTGCGCGCGGCATTGGGGGTCGAGCCGGAGAGGAACCAGGTGCAGCGCCCGCCCTCGATCACCTTGCGGAGCGGGTTCTTCTCGCGTCCGTCCGCGATGACGAGATGCGTGCCGCCGCCGACGGCGATCTTGGCGGCCTCGACCTTCGTGCGCATGCCCCCGCGGGACAGCTCGGAGGCCGGGCCGCCGGCCATCGCCTCGATCTCGGGGGTGATGCGCTCGACCACGGGCAGGTGGCGGGCATCCGGGTCGCTCTTCGGCGGGGCGGTGTAGAGCCCGTCGATATCGGAGAACAGCACCAGCACGTCGGCGCCGATCATCGTGGCGACACGGGCGGCGAGCCGGTCGTTGTCGCCGTAGCGGATCTCGCTCGTCGCGACGGTGTCGTTCTCGTTGACCACGGGCACCGCGCGCAGCTCGAGCAGCTTCTGAACCGTGGCGCGGGCGTTGAGATAGCGGCGGCGCTCCTCGGTATCCTGCGGCGTCACCAGGATCTGGCCGGCGATGATGCCGTGATGGCCGAGTGCCTCCGACCAGTGGCGGGCGAGCGCGATCTGCCCCACCGAGGCCGCGCCCTGGCTTTCCTCCAGCTTCAGCGCGCCCGGGGCCAGGCCCAGAACGGTGCGCCCCAGAGCGATGCTGCCGGAGGAGACGACGAGAACGTCGACGCCCCGGGCATGCAGGTCCGCGATGTCCTCGGCGAGCGCCGCGAGCCAAGCATGCCGCAGCCGGCCGCGCGCCCGGTCCACGAGCAGCGCGGAGCCGACCTTGATGACGACGCGGCGGAAATCTTCGAGAGCGGGGATCATGGCAGGAGCACGGAGGCGGGGACGCTGTCCGTGTGGACGAAGTCGTCGCCCTTGAACAGGAGGGGCGGGCGCATGACCGATGCGTTGGGGCAGACGTCGTGGGCGCTGCCGGCCGGCCTCACGATCTGCGGTCGGGGCCGCAAGGGCAAGGGTCGGCAGCCCTACGGCTGCCAGGCGGGTGCCGGCTCGGCTGCGGCCTCGGCCTCGCGGCCGGCCTCGATCGCGCCGGCCAGCGCCCGCAGCGCCTCGGGCACGCCCTGACCGCTCGCTGAGGAGAGGACCAGCGGGGCCCGCTTCGCCGCGCGCTTCAGCCGGGCGACCTGTTCCTTCAGGGTCTCCGGATCGAGGGCATCGGCCTTCGACAGGGCGACGATTTCGGGCTTGTCGGCGAGGCCGTGGCCATAAGCCTCAAGCTCGCCGCGCACCAGCTTGTAGGCTTTGCCGGCATGCTCGCTGGTGCCCTCCACGAGGTGGAGCAGGACCCGGCAGCGCTCCACATGGGCGAGGAACTTGTCGCCGAGACCGACGCCCTCGTGCGCGCCCTCGATCAGGCCCGGAATGTCGGCGAGCACGAATTCGCGCCCGTCCGCATTCACCACGCCGAGGCCGGGATGCAGGGTGGTGAAGGGATAGTCTGCGATCTTCGGCTTGGCCGCGGTCACGGTCGCCAGGAAGGTCGACTTGCCGGCATTCGGCAGGCCGACAAGCCCGGCATCGGCGATGAGCTTGAGGCGCAGCCAGATCCACATCTCCGTGCCTTCCTGGCCCGGATTGGCGTGCTTGGGCGCGCGGTTCGTCGAGGTGGTGAAGTAGGCGTTGCCGAAGCCGCCGTTGCCGCCCTTGGCGAGGCGCACCTTCTGGCCGACCTCGGTCAGGTCGGCGATCAGGGTCTCGCCGTCCTCGGCGAGGACCTGGGTCCCGGTCGGCACCTTCAGCACGATATCGGACCCGTTGGCCCCGTGCCGGTTCGAGCCCATGCCGTGCTCGCCCTTCCGGGCTTTGAAGTGCTGCTGGTAGCGGTAGTCGATCAGGGTGTTCAGGCCCTGGACGCACTCGATCCAGACGTCGCCGCCGCGGCCACCGTCGCCGCCGTTCGGGCCGCCGAACTCGATGAACTTCTCGCGGCGGAACGAGACGCAGCCGGCCCCGCCGTCGCCGGAGCGGACATAGACCTTGGCTTCGTCGAGGAACTTCACGGTGACACCCGTCGCTTGCGCTGAGCGGTCGAGCCGCCCTCTCGTCCAGTTTCGCACGATCCGGGCCGGGGCGTCGCCCGGCCCGAACCCTCAGGCGGCTTGTGCGGAGGGCATCTGCCAGTCCCGCCAGCGCGCCCGGTCGAGGCGGTACAAGTCGACCGCCAGGTCGCCGCCGCGCGCCGGGAAGGCCTTCTGCGCCCGTCCCGCGTGCTGGAATCCGCATGACGCGAGCACCCGCTGCGAGGCCGCGTTCTCGACCCGTGCCGAGGCCTGCAGGACCTCGCCGCCCGCATAGGCGAAGAAGGCCTCGACCAGGGCGCAGGCGGCCTCCGCCATCAGACCCGCGCCCCAATGGGGACGGCCGAGCCAGTAGCCGAGTTCCGGAACGCCCTCGGCGCCCGCGGACAGGCCGACGATGCCGATCAGCCCCGCCGGATCCGCGCGGCGCGACAGAGCCAGGGTGAGGCCGGTGCCGTCGATGTTGCGGGCCCGCGCGTCGAGGAGGAAGGCATCCACCTCCGCCCGTGGCAGCGGATGCGGGATGCGCGCCGTCATCTCGGCCACGGCCCGCTCGCCCGCGAGCCGGGTGATGGCCTCCGCGTCCCTGGCACGCGGCCAGCGCAGCCAAAGACGGCGCGTCTCGATCCGGAAGACGTCGTCGCGGGTCAGGTCCGGGAACATCGGGTCACCTCCGAGGCGGCCGCTTCGCGTGCCGCGCCTTGAGACGACGAAGGGGAGGATGGTGCCCCATCCTCCCCGCTGGTCCGTCCGGTCCCGGATCCGCGCGTGGCGGCGCGGATCTCGAAGGGAACGTCTCTGCCGGGTCGTCTGGGACACCGGCGGGACGCTCGCTTCGCCTGTCAGGCGCCCGCCGTTACTCTGCGGCCTCGAGGGCCGGAACCACCGCTACGAAGGCGCGCCCGCGGCGCGTCTCGAACTGCACCTTGCCGGGTACGAGGGCGAACAGGGTGTGATCCTTGCCCATGCCGACATTGGCGCCGGGGTGCCATTTGGTACCGCGCTGACGCACGATGATGTTGCCCGGAATCACGGCCTCCGAGCCGAACTTCTTGACGCCGAGGCGCCGGCCTTCCGAGTCGCGACCGTTGCGGGACGAGCCGCCAGCCTTTTTGTGTGCCATGGGAGATGCTCCGAATTCTGTGTTGGGTGGATGCGGTCGCGGACGGGGCCCGGGAGCGGACCACTACGCGCCCTGCGGGAGGGCGATCAGGCCTGAATACCGGTGATGCGCACCACGGTGTGCGCCTGACGGTGACCGCGCTTGCGGCGCGAGTTCTGGCGGCGGCGCTTCTTGAAGGCGATCACCTTCTTGTCGCGGCCGTGAGCCACGATCTCACCGGTAACCGTGATGCCGGACACGGTCGGCGCGCCGACCTGGGTCGCGCCCGCGCCGTCGGTGAACAGCAGGACCTCGCCGAACTCGATCGAGGCGCCGGCTTCGCCGGGCAGCGTGGCGACGGTGATGGTGTCGTTGGCGGCGACGCGGTACTGCTTGCCGCCCGTCTTGATGACTGCGAACATCGTTCTCTCGTGTTCTCGAACGGCCTCCGGGGCGAACCCCTGGACCGGCTTCTTGTTCAGTTGTGTCGCGCCCGCAGAGGTCCGCGGGACTGCAACGCGAAACGCGCGGACTTCTGCGAGGAAGCCGCGCGTGGTGCGGGTCCTTAGGCCGGAGCGCGGCCGCCTGTCAATCACCAGGGCCGAGGAATGCCGGTTCCCGGCCCGATCGGACGGGCGTCCTCAGTTCACCCGCATGATCTGGATCACGGCGGGCGTGATGATCACCACGAACAGCACCGGAAGGAAGAACAGGATCATCGGCACGGTCAGCTTCGGCGGCAGGGCCGCGGCCTTCTTCTCGGCCTCTGTCATGCGCTGGTCGCGGCTTTCCTGTGCGAGGACCCGCAGGGCCTGGCCGATCGGCGTGCCGTAGCGCTCGGCCTGGATCAGGGCGGTCGAGACGGCCTTGACCGGCTCGATGCCGATGCGCGTGCTCAGGTTCTCGTAGGCCAGGCGCCGGTCGGGCAGGTAGGACATCTCCGCGGTCATCAGCGCCAGTTCCTCGGCCAGAACCACGGAGGAGACGGCGATCTCGGTGCTCACCTTCCTGAAGGCGTGCTCGATGGACATGCCGGATTCGACGCAGATGAGCGTCAGGTCGAGAGCGTCGGGCCAAGCCTTGCGCACCTCGGTCTGCCGCTTCTTGGCGCTGTTGATCAGGAACAGCTCCGGCGCCTTGATGCCGAGATAGGCCGCGGCGATCACCAGAGCGATCCGGACCAGGTAGGGCTGATCGAGCACCTCGATGACGAAGAAGTAGAAGATCGAGCCGAGCGTCATCACCACCGGCGCGACGAGGCGAAAGAACAGGAACGCGGTCTCGGCCTGCGGGCCGCGGTAGCCGGCCTGCATCAGCTTGATCTTGGCGGTCTCGGTGCCGAGCCAGCGCCGCAGGTCGAAGCGCTCGACCACGTCCTTCATGTAGGCCTTCTGCTCGGCCCGGATCGAGACCTTGCCGGGGCCCATGCGCTCGCGCTCGCGCCGGCGGATCTGCTCGCGCTCGTCGCTCACGAGCTTCATCCGCTTGGCCAGGCGGTCGGTCTCGAGGAAGGGCTGCGCCACGGCGAAGGCAGTGGCTGCGACCGCGACCGCGATGAGCACCGTGCTCATGAACCGCGGGTCGAGGATCTTGGCAGCGATCAGGTCGATCATGGCGCTCGGGAGCCTGCGTCGGGCCGGCGCGGCGCCGGCCTCGGAGGTCAGAAGTCGAAGGCGATCATCTTCTTGATCGTGAGGATCCCGCAGGCCATCCACAGGCCCGAGCCGACGAGGGCGATCTTGCCCGCATCCGTCGTCCAGAGCAGCGAGATGTAGTCCGGGCTCGTCAGCGTGGTGATGCCGGCGACACCGAAGGGCAGCGCCGCGATGATCGAGGCCGAGGCCTTGGCCTCCATGCTCATCGCCTGGACCTTGCCGGCCATCTTGCGCCGCTCGCGCAGCACGCGCGACAGGTTGCCGAGGGCCTCCGAGAGGTTGCCGCCCGATTGCTGCTGGATGTTGATCACGATCGAGAAGAAATTCACCTCCGGCACCGGCACCCGCTCGTAGAGGCGGCTCACCGACTCGCCGAGGGACAGGCCGAGCGCCTGCGTCTCGATGATGGTCCGGAACTCGCTGCGCACCGGCTCCTCGGCCTCGCGCGAGACCATCCGGAAGCAGTCGCCGACCGGGATGCCGGTCCGGATGCCGCGCACGATGACGTCGACCGCGTTCGGCAATTCCTTGTTGAACTTGGCGATGCGGCGCAGACGCAAGCGGCGCAGGAGGTATTGCGGCACCCCGAGCGCGCCCACGAACACGCCGCCGAGAGCGACGAGCGGGCTCTCGGTGATCATCAGGACGATCAGGCCGAGGGCTGCGCCGATGCCCACCGAGACGGTCCAGAAGGTGCGCACCGTCCAGGGCAGACCGGCACGGGCGATCTTCAGCTCCAGCGTGACCTTGGTCGCGCCTTTCGATTTCGCCTCGATCTCGTTGAGGGTCTTGGCGACCTGATCCCGGCGACTGACCGTCGCGGCGCGGCCGGAGCTGCCGGCCGTCGGCACGCTGATGGTCTTCAGCCGCTGTGCCGCGCGGCGCTCGCCGGTGAGGAGCGGCAGCAGCAGGACATAGACGATCCCGGCAACAGCGACGGCAAGCAGGCCGGCCGCGAGGGGAAAGTTGCCGGCGAGCGTCACGGCTCGGCCCCCGTCTCGGCAGCGTCGAGGGCTTCGCCGAGCCGCTTCTCCAGGCCGTAATAGCGGGCCCGCTCCCAGAATTTCGGCCGGCCGACGCCGGTCGAGCGATGCTTGCCGATCAGGCGTCCGTTCGCGTCCTCGCCGACGATGTCGTAGAGGAAGATGTCCTGCGTCGTGATCACGTCGCCCTCCATCCCGATCACCTCGGTGATGTGGGTGATGCGGCGCGAGCCGTCGCGCAGGCGCATTGCCTGGATGATCACGTCGATCGAGCCGACGATCATCTCGCGCAGCGTCTTCGAGGGCAGGGTGAAGCCACCCATCGAGATCATCGATTCGATACGCGACAGGCACTCGCGCGGCGAGTTTGCGTGGAGCGTGCCCATCGAGCCGTCATGGCCCGTATTCATGGCCTGAAGCAGGTCGAAGGCCTCCGGCCCGCGCACCTCGCCGACAATGATGCGCTCGGGCCGCATGCGCAGGCAGTTCTTGACGAGGTCGCGCATGGTGACCTGGCCCTGGCCCTCCATGTTGGGCGGCCGGGTCTCGAGGCGGACCACGTGCGGCTGCTGCAGCTGCAGCTCGGCCGCGTCCTCGCAGGTGATGACGCGCTCGTCGTGCTCGATATAGGCGGTCAGGCAATTGAGCAGCGTCGTCTTGCCCGAGCCGGTGCCGCCCGAGATGACGACGTTGCAACGGCTCTTGCCGATGATCTTCAGGATCTCGGCCCCCTCGGGCGAGATCGCTCCGAAGCGCACGAGCTGGTCGAGGGTGAGCTTGTCCTTCTTGAACTTACGGATGGTCAGCGCCGGCCCGTCGATGGCGAGCGGCGGCGCGATCACGTTGACGCGGGAGCCGTCGGGCAGGCGCGCGTCGCAGATCGGCGAGGCGTCGTCGACGCGCCGGCCGACCTGACTGACGATGCGCTGGCAGATGTTCATCAGCTGCTGGTTGTCGCGGAAGCGCACGCTGGTGAGCTGGATCTTGCCCCCGACCTCGATGAAGGCGCGGTTGGCGCCGTTGACCATGATGTCGGCGATGTCGTCGCGGGCGAGCAGCGGCTCCAACGGGCCGTAGCCGAGAACGTCGTTGCAGATGTCGTCGAGCAGCTCCTCCTGCTCGGCGATCGAGAGGACGATGTTCTTGAGCCCGATGATCTCCGAGACGATGTCGCGGATCTCCTCGCGCGCGGTCTCGGAGTCGAGCCGCGAGAGCTGGGCGAGGTCGATGGCCTCGATCAGCGCGCCGAAGATCATGCTCTTCGTGCGGTAATATTCCTCGGAGCGCGTGACCTCCACCTGGACCGGCGCGGCCGGCTCGAGGCGCCGCGCCGGCGCGTCGTCCTGCATCAGGACGGGCGCGGAGACCTTCGCCGCCGCCTCGACCTGCGGGCGCGCCGGCGCGGTGGGTTGGGCGACGCTCTGCCGTCTACCGAACATGCTGCGGATCCTCGCCCGTGCGAGTTCGGATGGTCACGATCAGGACGCCTTGCGCCGCGCGAGCTTGGCGAGCAGGGGTTCGAGCAGATTCGCCCGGCCGCGGCGGGTCTCGGGACGGCCGAGCACCGAGGCGGCGAGCTCCGCATAGATCTCGGTCGCCTTGGCGCCCGGCTGCACCTCGGCCACCATCTGCCCGTTATTCGCTGCGGTGCCGAACAGGCCCGGATCGAAGGGAATGGTTGCCGCGAGCGGCACTTCGAGCGCCTTGGCGAATTCCGCCGCACCGATCTCGGGCCGCTTGGCCATGCCGACGCCGTTCAGCACCATGCGGGGCGGACGGTCGTTCGGGCGGCCGTGCTGCAGGGCGCCGAGCACGTTCTTGGCATTGCGCAGGCAGGTCAGGTCGGGGCCCGCGACCACGATGAGATCGTCGGCCCCGGTCAGGACCCGCCTGGTCCAGGCCGACCATTGATGGGGCACGTCCAGGACGATGCAGGGCACCGCGGCGCGGAGGTGGTCGATGAGCCCGTCGAAGGCGGGCTCGGCAAGGTCGATGGTGCGGTCGAGGCTCGCGGGCGCCGAAAGCAGGCTGAGATTGTCGCTGCACTTCGAGAGCAGGCGCTCGACCAGAGCCGAATCGAGGCGCTCGGGTGCGAAGACGGCCTCGGCGATGCCCTGCGGCGGATCCTGGTTGAAGTTCAGGCTCGCGGTGCCGAAGGCGATGTCGAGGTCGGCGATCACCGTTTGAAGCTTCTGGCCGCGGGCGATCGACCAGGCGAGGTTGTGCGCCACCGTCGAAGCGCCGATGCCTCCGCGCACGCCGAAGACGGCGATGGTGCGGCCGACCGGCTTGACGCCCGGCGCGGTGAAGAGATCGGATACCGATGTGATCAGCGTCAGCGGCTCCAGCGGCACCATCAGGTAGTCGCTGACGCCGCGCTGGATGAACTGCCGGTAGAGCGCCACGTCGTTGACGTGCCCGATCACCAGGACGCGGGTGCCCTCGTCGCAGACCTCGGCGAGCGCGTCGAGATGCTCGAGCGGCTTCGATTTCGGCCCCTGCGTCTCGATGATGATGACGTTGGGGGTCGGCGCGCTGCGGTAGGCCTCGACCGCCGCCGCGGCCCCGCCCATCTGCACCTTCAGATGGGCCTTCTGCATGCGCCGGTCGGTACCGGCCGCCTCGATCATCGCGGCCGTCTCCGCGGTCTCGCAGAAGGCCTGGATCGTGATCCGCGGCACCGGGGCGATCAAGCGCTCGGATGTCTCGGAAATGTCCGCCATGGTGAGGCTTTCCGGTTCGGGTCCTGTACGGGGCCGGCGTGGTCGCGACGCGGTTCAGATGCCGAGACGGCTGCCTACGTTGGTCTGGCCATCCTGACGCCAGTTGGTTGAGGGATCCTTGCCGATGCGGAGCTGATCGATGTCCTTGACGCGGCGGACCGTATCGATTCGGCCCTCCGTCCGTCCGCGCACGAGATCGACGGGGTCGGCGACCTGGGCGGCGATGGTGGACTGAGTCGCGCAGCCGAGATTCCAGTTCGGCTCGTTGCGCAGATTCGCCATGGGCGTGCTGACGCCGAGATCCTGCGGCCAGAGCCCGCACTGGTCGGCGACCCGGGCCTCCATGCGCTGGAAGCTCAGGCGGATCGGCGCGGCGAGGCCGGGATTGGCGACCGCGTAGCCGGACACCGCGAGTTCGCGGGCCGGCACGCCGCCCTCCGCCGCGAGCCGCCGGATCGCGGCGGCGCTGCGCTCGACCGCGGCTCCGGCCGCGGGCGCGACCCCGCGCGGCAACTCGACGAGCAGCGTGCCGCGGCCGTAGCGGCGGTATTCGAGCAGGAAGGCATCGACATCCGCGCGCTGACGCGGGTCGAGATGGCCCGGACCGGTGGGGAACACGTCGAGGCTGCGGCTGCCATCGGCGAGCACGATGGGGTGCCGCGCCCGGTAGTCGTGGGGATAGACCGAGCCGGTGGCGGCCCGGTCGGCCTGGCACGCGCCGAGGAGGGCGGCGAGAGCGACGGCCGCGAGGAGCTGGGGGCGGAGGGCGGTCATGGTGCGGATCCTGGACGGGCGGGCCGCTGTCGGGGCGGCCGCATCGGGGCGCCCGGCGAGGCAGGGAGGCGGAACGGTCAATCGGTGATGAAGCCGACGCGGCCGCGGTAGCCGCGCCCGAGGGGCTTCGCGCCGGCCACGCCGTAGAGGCGGTTGATCTGGCCAAGCAGGACCGCCTGGCCGTCGGTGGCCTCCACGAAGCCGTCATCCGGGCGCGAGACCTGGCGCGGCTCGATTGGCTTGGCGATGTAGGGCGTCACCATGATCATCAGCTCCGTCTCCTGCCGCTGGTAGTCGCGGCTGCGGAACAGGGCGCCGAGGATCGGCAGGTTGATGAGGCCGGGCAGGCCGGCGATCGCCGCCTTGCTCTTCTGCTGGATCAGGCCCGCGGTCATCATCGTGCCCCCCGAGGGCAGCTCGACGGTGGTCTCGGAGTTGCGCACCGTCAGGCCCGGGACGGCCGTGGTCGAGTTCCCGCTGACGAAGCTGTAGGAGTTCTGCGGATCGATCTCGCTGACCTCGGTGCCGACGCGGATCGAGATCCGGTTCTCGGACTGGACGACGGGCGTGAAGTTCAGGCTGACGCCGTACTTCTTGAACGCAATGCCGACGACGCAGGTGGGTTGCTGGCCGGCCACCAGGGCCGGCGTGCAGGTCTGGCTCGACGGAACCGGAAGCTCGCCGCCCGCGGTGAACTTGGCCGATTCGCCTGAGATCGCGGTCAGCGTCGGCTCGGCCAGGATCCGCGACACGCCGGCCTGCTCGAAGGCCCTGAGCGTTGCCGTCAGGCTGGCGCCGCCAGCGCCGTTGATCGTGCCCGAGATCAGGTTGCCGGTGGGGAACTGGCCGCCGGAGATCGCGAGTGGCGCGGCGTTGACGAGGTTGAGGTTCGACCAGTTGCCGCTGAGGTTGACGCCGAACTGCTTCAGAACGGTGCGCGAGACCTCGGCCACGGTCACGCGCAGCATGACCTGATCCTTGCCGCGGATCGTCAGGTTGTTGATCACGGCGCCGCGTGAGCCGCCGGCGACGCCCGCCCCGCTGCCCCCGCCGCCGCCTCCGGAGACGCCGACGAAGGCGTTGGCGATGTCGATGGCCTGCTGCGCCTCCGCGCTCGAGGCGACCGAGCCAGAGAGCAGGACCGAGTCGCCGCTGGAGCGCACGTCGAAGCGCGCGCCGGGGATGCTCTGGCCGAGGAGCTGGCGCAGGATGTTGAGGTTCAGGTCGCGCGCCACCGTGACGTCGAGGGCGGTGATCTGGCGCCCTTCGCCGTCGAGGATGAAGATCGAGGTAGTACCGTTCTCCATGCCGATCACGAAGACCTTCCGGGTCGAGCGCACCACGGCGTTGGCGACCTTGGGATTCGCGACGAAGACTTCCTTTGCGTCGCGCGGGAGATCGACGATAATCGAGCGGCCGGCGGTCAGTTCGACCTTGCGGGTGGCCGTGGCCTCGGCGGCGCCGACCGCCAAGGTCGGGGCGGGGCCGAGGACCGGCCGATCCTGCGCGGCCGCGGCCGAGAAGTCGAACGCGAGGCCCGCGAGCGGGAGGGCGAGCCGGAGCGCGGCGCGCAGCGGGCGGCGGAGGGGGGAGCGGGCGGCCATCTGTGCCATCACCGGGTGGTCTGCTGGCGGGCGACGCCGAAGCGCACGACCGTGAGGGCGGGGGTCTTCTGGTCCGGCTCGGCCTCCGCCGTCTTGCCGGTATCGGCGATGCTGCGCAGGGCTAGCGACAGCGAGCCGACCTTCTGCGCCAGCGTGATGGTCTCGGCCTGGGCCGGCGTCAGCGCGAGCGTCGCGGTCTCGCCGGTGACGACGTTGGTGCCGTTCTTCTCCTGGATGAGCTGCCCGACCGCGAGCACCCGGATGTCGCTGAGGATGATCTGGGAGAGCTGCACGTCGGTGCCGGTCGCGCGCGAGTTCTCCTCGTCGCGGTAGGTGCGGATCACGTCGACGCGGTCGTTCGGCAGGATGAAGCCGCCGGCCGAGTTGGTGCCGCGGGTGTCGGTGACGATGGCGACGGCGCGCATGCCCTGGGGCAGGATCGCGGCCATGAAGCCGCTGTCCGGCCGCACCAGCTTCTGCAGGCGCACGGGCTCGCCGACCAGGAACGGCGCACGCACGGTGGCGCCGACCGCTTCCTCCAGGGCCTTCGGATTGAGCTTGCGGGTCAGGTAGCCCGGGGTCAGCGCGTCGTCGGGCCATTTCTGCCAGCGCAGGTCGGCCGGCTGCAGCACCTGGCCCATGGGCAGCTCGGCGGCGGCCACGAGCACTTCCGTCACGGGGGCCGGCGGCGGCTCGACCTTGACGACGGGTGCCGGCGGCGGCGGCGGATCGCCGCCGCTCATGAGCAGCGCCGCACCGCCGCCCGCGACGAGGGCTATGGCGAGAACGGCAAGTCGTGCTGGTTGCATCGCCTGACCACGGGAAGGACGACGGCCCGATCTGCACCGTCGCCGCCAGAGTGCCGCGGCATTCGTGTAATTAGGGTTAAGGAGATGTCACCGCCTGCTTTCGGCCGGCGTCCGAAAGCGGCTCTCTCGATCGGTCGAGGGGGGTCAGGCCATCACGGCGCGGGCCCAGACCGTGGTCTCCGGCAGGACGAGGAGGGCCGCGGCGGCGAGCGCGATGCCGTAGGGGATGCCGGTGCGGCGGTCGTGCAGATGGAGCGCGAAGGGCAGCCGGGCGATCGCCTGCGGCAGCGGGTGGGAGCGGGCCGCGAGAATCGCCAGCGTCAGGCCGCCGCCGAGGATCGAGGCAACGAGGAGGTAGTCGAGCAGCCCGTCGAAGCCGAGCCAGAGCGCGGTCGCCGCGGCGAGCTTGGCGTCGCCCCCGCCGATCACGCCGAAGGCGAAGAGGGTGAAGCAGACGCTCAGCACCAGGGCCGCCGCGCCGGCATGCAGGCCGAGCTCGGTCCAGGACATCAGACCGGTGCAGGCAAGCGCCGCGAAGGCGCCGACGAGCGCGAGGGAGATCCGGTTCGGGATCAGCATGGTCAGGAGGTCGCTGGCGGCCGCGTAGGCCATCAGGAACGGGAACACGACCAGGATGCCGAGGGAGGCCATCGCGTCACCAGAGTCGGGGCAGGGGAGGGCGCCGCTGCGCGCGGGCCGCGCGAAACGCAGCCGCGGCCGGTCCCGCTCGACACGGGAACGACCACGGCAGGCTGTGTCGGTCCGCCCGAGCAGGCCGGCTCCGGCTCGTCCCCGGCGGGACGGGCCGGAGCACGGACGGTGCCGCCGGGCGAGCCGCGATGCGGATCAGTTCAGCTGGGCAGAGATCGCGTTGAACTTCGCGTTGAGCTGCGTGCCGATGATCTTCAGGGTGCCGATGATGACGACGGCGATGAGGGCGGCGATCATGCCATACTCGATCGCGGTGGCGCCGGACTCGTCGGCAGCGAAACGCTTGAACACGGACTTCATGGCTGAGATCCTTGGAGGAACGACCTGCGAGGGGGCCGTCGAAAATCTTCGTCTCGATCGGCGGCAGGGGAACAATGGCCGATCCGCTCTTGAAAATCGGTTAAACGGACCGCTGGTGGCAAGGCATCGGCAGCACAACTGCGGCGTGGTGAAGAGATCGTAATCGGAACGACAGTCGGGCCCGGTTCCTTCAGCGCGAACAACAGGTTCGGCGTTCACCCCGTGCGGCGGCGGAGCGCGATGTGCAGGGGTGGTGAACGTGCCTCGGGCCGCCTTAGCGCTTCCTTCACCAATCCGGTGTCTCGTTGCGCGGGAGGCAGCGCGCCCGCCGCGCCGCAATCCGTCCGTCCCGCCCGCGGAGATCCTCAGGGCGCGGAAGTGAGGCCTCGCCCGATGCGCCGTCCCGTCCTCCGCCTCGCCGCGGGCCTGCTCGCGGCCTCCGCGGCCCTGCATGCCGGCCCGGGCCTCGCCGCGGAGGCCGCACTGCCGGTGGTGAGCGTCAGCGTGGACAACGCCAAGGTGATGCGCCTGCCGGAGAAGACGCAGACGGTGATCGTCGGCAACCCGCTCATCGCCGACGTGACCCTGCAGAAGAACGGCGTGCTGGTGCTCACCGGGAAGAGCTTCGGCGCCACCAATCTGATCGCCCTCGACGCCGCCGGCGCGATGATCGCCGAGACCATGATCCGGGTCGAGGCGTCGCAGGCCTCGGTGGTCACGGTCCAGCGCGGGCCGAGCGAGCGCAACTCCTATTCCTGCACCCCGGTCTGCCAGCCCTCCGTGCAGCTCGGTGACACGGCCGACTATTTCGGCCAGGTGAGCGGCCAGGCCGACAGGCGCCGGAAGCTCGCCGCCGACGCGGCGGGCCCCGACAAGTAGGATCCCGGCGCGGCTCCGACGTCCCGGTCGGGACGCGCTCGCATCCGCCGATCCGGCGTCCGCCGGGATCGAGCGGAAGCCGGATCAGATCGTCTGGTTGTAGGCGCCGACCGCCGCGTTCTCGCGCAGCACGCCGTCGACCGCCGCGAACATCGCCCGCAGCCGGGCCTCCGAGACCGGGCTCTCGACCACCACCACCAGTTCCGGCTTGTTGGAGGAGGCGCGCACCAGACCCCAGGTGCCGTCCTCGGCGGTGATGCGCACGCCGTTCACGGTGACGAGATCGACGATCCGCTGGCCGGCGAGCGCCTCGCCCGCCGCCTTCATCGCCCGGAACCGCTCCGTCACCGTCTCCACGACGCCGTACTTCACCTCGTCGTCGCAATGGGGCGACATGGTCGGCGAGCCCCAGGTCTTGGGCAGCGCCCGGTAGAGGTCGGCCATCGACCGGTCGGGATTGCGGTCGAGCATCTCGATCACGCTGATCGCGGTGAGCAACCCGTCGTCGTAGCCGCGCCCGATCGGCTCGTTGAAGAAGAAGTGGCCCGATTTCTCGAAGCCCGCCAGCGCGCCGAGCTCGTTGACGCGGCGCTTGATGTAGGAATGGCCGGTCTTCCAGTAATCGGTCTTGACCGCGAGCGCCTGCAGCTCGGGATCGGTGTTGTAGAGCCCGGTCGACTTCACATCGACCACGAAGGTCGCGCCCGGATGCAGCTTGCCGAGGTCCCGGGCCAGCATGACGCCGATCTTGTCGGCGAAGATCTCCTCGCCCTCGTTGTCCACCACGCCGCAGCGGTCGCCGTCGCCGTCGAAGCCGAGGCCGACATCGGCGCCGGTCTCCTTCACCTTGGCCGCGATGGCATGGAGCATCTCCATGTCCTCGGGGTTCGGGTTGTAGCGCGGGAAGCTGTGGTCCGGCTCGACGTCGAGGGGCACGACCTCGACGCCCAGCGCCTCCAGAAGGCGCGGCGCGAAGGCGCCGGCCGTGCCGTTGCCGCAGGCGGCGACCACCTTGAGCTTGCGCGTGACGGGCTTCGCCCGCGCCTTCAGATCCTTCAGGTAGGTCTCGGCGAAGCCCTCCACGAATTCGTAGGCGCCGCCGTCGCGGTACTGGTAGGTGCCGCCGAGGACGATCTCCTTCAGCCGGCCCATCTCGTCGGGGCCGAAGGTCATGGGCCGGTTGGCCCCCATCTTCACGCCGGTCCAGCCGTTGTCGTTGTGCGAGGCGGTGACCATCGCCACGCAGGGGCAGTCGAGGGCGAACTGGCCGAAATAGGCCATCGGCGAGAGCGCGAGGCCGATATCCTTCACGCGCAGGCCCGCCGCCTGCATGCCGGCGATCAGCGCGAGCTTGATCGCCGAGGAGTAGCTGCGGAAATCGTGGCCGGTGACGATATCGGGCCGCACGCCGAGCTCGTGCACCAGGGTGCCGATGCCGAGGCCCAGCGCCTGCACCCCCATCAGGTTGATCTCCTTGGGGAACAGCCAGCGCGCGTCGTATTCGCGGAAGCCCGTCGGCTTGACGAGCGGCGTCTGCTCGAAGGCGAAGGTGTTGGGCTCGAGCGCGGGCAGCGGCTTGGGGAACATCGCGGTCCTCGTCCTGTCGGGCTCGTCCTGCCGAGCGGGTCGCCCTCGCTTAGCGAAGCGCCCGGGCGAGGCCAAGCCGGGCTGTTCCGGGCAAGCGGCTTCGTCCCCGCGCGTCTTGCGGACGCCGGAGGCATGGCTGGAGCGGGAGACGCGGGACGCCGCGGAACCCAAACTCATGTGCGTACGGATACCGAGCTCCCCGGCGTCCCGCGGACGAGGGGGCCGCGTGTGGCCGGCCTCGTCCGTTTAGCGTCGCGGTCTCTTGCTCACCTGCATCGACCCCGATCGTGGCGGACT
>Ga0126362_10000176_pt1 | contig 54469 bp, 51 predicted proteins | sample ANMtaG_FD_126269 | JGI IMG/M metagenome (GOLD analysis project Ga0126362, IMG submission 126269) | Continental margin sediment microbial communities from North Pacific Ocean - ANME2c_DSS_Sorted | ecosystem: Environmental > Aquatic > Marine > Continental margin > Sediment | place: Pacific Ocean... | reverse complement strand
GTAGCCGTAGCCGCCGTAATAGCCGTAGCGCGGGGCCGCGCTCGCGGCGATCGCGCCGCCGATCAGGCCGAGCGCGGCGCCGGCGGCAAGGGCGCCGCCCACATTGCGGCGGTAGCCGTAGCCACGGTAGCCGTAGCCGCCGTAATAGCCGCGGCGCCAGCCGACTGTGTCGACCGTGGCGGCGGTGCCGCCGACCTGAACGCCGGTCAGCGCCGGCAGGGGCGCAGCCTGCGCGGTGCCGACGGTCCCGGCGGACATGCCGAGGGCGGTCGTGCCCGCGAGGGCGAGAGCCATGAAACGCGACATGATCGCTGTCTCCTGAGGTTGAGATGCCCTGAAAAACGGCCTCGCTGCCGTTCCGTTCCGGGCTAATCCGTCCGGCGGCGCGCGGTGGTGCGCGGCGACACGCCCCACGCCGGATCGGCTCGATTTGGGCGGGATGGCGGATCCGGCTCCGCGGGAGCCGTCGCGGGCGGCCCGATTCAGAAGACGCATTCCGCGAAGGCCGGCTCGACCGAGCGCTGCCAGCGGGTCTCGTAATCCTCGAGCCGCTGCTCCGCCAGCGAACGGCCGGCGGCGACGATCGCCTCCAGCGGCTGCAGGTAGCGCGTCTCGTCGCGGCCCGCTTCGTCGCGGCGCGCCCGCGCCTGCAGCCCCGCCCGGGCGATGGCGAGAGCCTCGGCCGCGACCGCGCCGAGGCTGCGCCCGCCGCAGCCGCAGACCGGGGTGGCGAGGCCGAGACGCGGCACCGTGGCGCGCATCGCCTCGCGCGTCTGCGCGCTCCAGCCCTTGGTCAGGTCGAGGGCGGCGTCGAGGGCGGCCTCGTCGTAGAGCAGCCCGGTCCAGAAGGCGGCCTGCGCGGCGATCATCTCGGGGCCGCCGACATCGGAGCCCCGCATCTCCAGGAAGCGCTTCAGGCGCACCTCGGGAAAGGCCGTGGAGGCATGGTTCGCCCAGTCCGAGACCGTGGCGTACTCGCCCGGCAATTGCGGGAGCTTGCCCGCCATCAGGGCCCGGAACGAGGCGCCCGAGACGTCGTGGTAGATGTCGCCGCGCTTGACGAAGTACATCGGCATGTCGAGCAGCCAGTCGACATAGCCCTCGTAGCCGAAGCCCGCCTCGAAGGCCTGCGGCAGCATGCCGGTGCGGTCGGCGTCGGTGTCGCGCCAGATCTCGGAGCGACGGGAGAGGTAGCCGTTGGGCCGCCCGTCGGTGAAGGGGGAATTGGCGAAGAGCGCGGTCGCCACCGGCTGCAGCGCCAGCGAGGCGCGCAGCTTGCGCACCATGTCGGACTCGGAGGCGAAATCGACGTTCACCTGAACGGTGGAGGTGCGCAGCATCATGTCGAGGCCGAGGGTGCCCACCTTCGGCATGTAGCCGGCCATGATGCGGTAGCGGCTCTTGGGCATGACGGGCGTTTCCTCGCGCCGCCATTTCGGGCTCATGCCGAGGTCGAGGAAGCCGATGCCGAGGGGATCGGCCACCCGCCGCACGGCGGAGAGGTGCTCGTCGAGCTCGCGCACCGTGGCGTGGACGTCGGGAAGCGCCGCGCCCGAGAGCTCGAACTGGCCGCCGGGCTCGATCGAGATCGCTCCGCCGCCATCGGAATGCAGGCCGATGATGGTGCCGAGATCGGTGATCGGCTCCCAGCCGGTCTCGCGGGCGAGGCCGTCGAGGAGCGCGCGGACACCGCGCTCGCCATCATAGGGCACCGGCTCGCGGGTCTCGCGGTAGAAGGGGATCTTTTCGTGCTCGGTGCCGATCCGAAAGCGCTCGCGCGGCTTCTCGCCTTCGGCGAACCACGCGACCAATTCGGCGCGCGTGGTGATCGGGGTCGAGTCTGAGGTGTCGCGCGCCATGCGCCGCCCGTCCGTAACATCGGTGGTGTGCGGAGAGGGACACGCACCGGCGAGCCAGGGTCATGCCCGTCGCACGGGATGTCGTGCGCTTAATCCAGCGGACAAGGCGGGACAACGCACGCGTCCTGGCACACCAAGCTTCGCAGCGCGGCGGCGGTCTCCCGCCGGGCCGCGCGGTGTGCGTTCGCGCACATGCGATGGTCAGCGCGCGTCGCCGAGCACCGCCTGGACGAGGGCGAGCACGGCGACCGCCGCCGTGTCCGCCCGCAGGATGCGGGGGCCGAGCGAGAGGGCGACCGTGTTGGGCCGGGCCCGGATCCGCGCCCGCTCCTCCTCGGAGAAGCCGCCCTCCGGCCCGACGAGGACGGCGAGCGGCGGGGGGGCCGCCGGATCCGCAGCGCCGCGGAGCGCCGCGACGGGATCGGAGACCGGCGCGTCCTCGTCGCAGAACACGAGGAGGCGCTCGGCCTCGAGGGCCTCCAGCGCCTCGGGCAGGCGCACGGCCTCCGCGAGGTCGGGAATCGCCAGGATCCCGCACTGCTCGGCCGCCTCGACCGCGTTGGCGCGCAGGCGCTCCAGGTTGATCCGCTCCCCTTGCGTGTAGCGAGTGAAGACCGGCCGGATCGTGCCCGCCCCGAGCTCCACCGCCTTCTGCGCCAGGTAGTCGAGGCGCGCGCTCTTCAGGGGCGCGAACAGGTAGTGCAGGTCGGCGCGGACCGTCTGCGCCCGCACGCGCTCCAGCACGTCGAGATCCGCGCTCTTGCGACCGGAGGGGGCGAGGCTCGCCCGCCACTCGCCGTCGCGGCCGTTGAACAGCAGCACCGGGTCCTCCGGCTTCCGCCGCAGGACGTTGAGCAGGTAGTTCGCCTGCGCTCGGTCGAGGGGCAGGCGCGCGCCGGCGCGCAGCTCTGCCTCCACAAACAGGCGGGGCGCGGTGAAGTCGTAGGCCGGCATGGCGGTCTGGTCGCGCGCGGGCGCCGCCCTGTCAACGCATCGGCCGGAATGTTGCCGAAAGGTTACGCGCCCGGAATTTGAAGCGCTTGCCAACAGCGGCACGCGCGTGGAGCCGCCCCAGGGCCTCGCCGCTTGATTGACGCCACATTCCTATGGCGAAGCGAAACCAAGGCAACGACACGACACCGAAACCGAGACAACACGGCCGGCAGCCGCCGGAGGATCCGGGCCCGCGCGCCCCGCGGATCCGGCGCGAGAGGCGGTCCCGGCAGGCGGATCAGGAGACGAGGCGCATGGCATTCCGGACCTTCGCACTGGCGGCTGCGGCGCTCGCCGGCTGCACCCTGCTCAACGCGGCGGCCTTCGCCCAGTCGGCCGAGTGCGGCGCCATCCAGAAGACCCTGGAAGAGCGCAAGGCCCTCGTTCAGCGGGCGAACTCGGCCTCGAACGCGAAGAAGAAGATGACGCCGGCCGAGGCCTGCGCCCTGTTCGGCAAGATGCAGACCAACGGACTGCAGGGCATCAAGTGGATCGAGGCCAACAAGGAGTGGTGCCAGATCCCCGACTCCTTCACGGAAGGCTTCAAGGCCGACCACCAGAAGGTCGTCGGCATCAAGACGAAGATCTGCGGCATGGCTGCCCAGGCCGCCAAGATGGAGGCCCAGGCCAAGGCGCAGGCGGCCAATGGCGGCGGCGGCGGCCTGCTCGGCGGTCCCGGCCTGACCGGCTCCTTCAAGCTGCCGCAGGGCGCGCTCTGAGCCGAATCCGGGGTCTGACGTGCCTTCGGCCGGTGGCGTGAGCGAAGCGGGCGACGGCCGCGTCGCCGATGCAGTGGCAGGCCACTGGGTCGATCGCATCGCCCCGCGCGGGATGCGCCCCTATCTGCGGCTGGCCCGGATCGACCGGCCGATCGGCTGGTGGCTGCTGGTCCTGCCCTGCTGGTGGTCCGCGGCGCTCGCGGCGACTCATGCCGGACGGCCCTGGCCGGATCCCTGGCACCTGCTGCTCTTCCTCGTCGGCGCCGTGGCGATGCGGGGGGCGGGCTCGACCTATAACGACATCGCCGACCGCGACCTCGACGCGCAGGTCGAGCGCACGCGATCGCGACCGCTGCCGTCGGGCCAGGTCCGGCCGCGCGCAGCCGCCCTCTTTCTGGTTGCGCAGGCGCTCGTCGGCCTCGCGGTGCTGGTGCAATTCAACGCGGGCGCGATCCTGATCGGCCTGTGCTCGCTGCTGCCGGTCGCGGTCTACCCGTTCATGAAGCGAGTCATGTCGATGCCGCAGGCCGTGCTCGGCCTCGCCTTCGCATGGGGGGCGCTGATGGGGTGGGCGGCCGTGTTCGGCCGGCTCGATGCGGCGGCCCTGCTTCTCTACGCGGGCAGCGTCGCCTGGGTGATCGGCTACGACACGATCTACGCGGTGCAGGACATCGAGGACGACGAGATCGCCGGGATCCGCTCCTCGGCCCGCCTGTTCGGGGATCACCTGAAGGCGATGGTCGCCTCGTGCTACGGGCTTGCCGCGCTCCTCGTGGCCCTCGCAGTCCACGCCGCGGGCGGCGGGGCTCTGGCTTGGGCAGGGGCCCTCGCCTTCGCCGGGCATCTCGCCTGGCAGGTCCGGCGCCTGCGCCCGCGTGACGGCCTGGGTGCCCTCACGCTGTTCCGCTCGAATCGCGGGGCGGGGCTGATCCTGTTCGCAGGCCTCGCCGCCGACACCCTGGCCCGCGGCTGGATGCCGTAGGCCGCTGGCGGACGGCCTCAGCTCCGGGCGATGATCTCCTTCTCGCCGCGGTGGATCAGCGGGCGCACCGGCAGCCGGCCGGTCTTGCGGCGCACGAGGAAGCGCGGACGGCGGTTGCAGAGCGAGCCGTGGCGGCGGCGCATGCGGGTGCGGCCGAGGGCGAGCCGACCGATCTGCTGCGAGACCGGGCTCAGGGTCCCGTCCTCACGGAGGATCATCCGGACCAGTCCGGCCTTGGCGGCCGCATCGCGCCACACGGCCACGACCTCGTCCTCGCAGAACGGGCCGAGCTCCGAAAAGGTCGCTCCCTCCGCATCGGTGAGGAGGAGGACGAAGCGATCCTCGCCGCATTCCTCGCTCTCGTCCGTGGCGAAGGCGAGGGCGATGCCGGCAGGCTTAGACCCCTGCCCGCCACCGAAGATCGGCAGGCGGCTCGGGGTCAGCGCCGGGAGAGGGCCGACGACGCCGTCCTGGCAGAGATGTTCTGGCCGGCTCCGGTCAATCATGCGCTCAGTGTTCATCTGCTTGATGCCCTGTTGCAAGTGGCGGCCTCTGTCGGGCCGTCCGTTATGCAGGGGAGATTGCACGCAGATCTCCTCCGGGCGGCTTAAGAGCCAGAGTTAAGCGAGTCTGGACTGGCACCTGATGCGCGGAATGCTCAACGCTTCCTTGCCCGGAAAAGGCGGATGCGCGACATCGGCACTGCGGCCTCGTGTGGCATCGCGATCCTTGTGACCCTTCGCAGCGCACCGTAGAACGGATGCAGCGCCGGATTCCCGTCCCGTTCCAGGCCCCGCGCCGGGCGACCGGTCGATGCGGCCTTCGATGTCAGGTCGCCGCCCTCGAACCCGATACGGACCGCGATGACCGAACCGCTCCCCGCCGACGCCGTATCCGACCTGATGCCGGCTTTGCGCGGCGTGATCCGCGAGGCGGCCGAGCTGGCGCTGCCGTTTTTCCGGGCCGGCGGCCATACCACGGCCCGGGTCTGGTCGAAGGCGGGCGGCTCTCCGGTGACCGAGGCCGACGTCACCGTCGACACCTTCCTGAAGATCCGCCTGAGCGAGCTGGTCCCGGACGCCGCGTGGCTCTCCGAGGAGACGCAGGACGATCCCGCCCGGATCGGACGGGACCTCGTCTGGATCGTCGATCCGATCGACGGGACGCGGGCCTTCCTCTCGGGCCATCCCGACTGGTCGATCGCCGTCGCCCTGCTGTCGCGGGGCGAGCCCGTGCTCGGCGTCGTCAACGCCCCGGCGCTTCAGGTCTCCTACGAGGCGGTGCGGGGCCGGGGCGCCACGCGCAACGGCGCGGCGATCACCGTCTCGGCCCGGGACGCCCTCACGGGCGCGCGCGTGACCGGGCCGAAGCCGATGTTCGACCGGCTGCAGCGCGGCGTCGGTCGCGGCGGAGCCCCGGCCGACTTCACGCTGATCGAACGGATTCCCTCGTTGGCGCTTCGCCTCGTGCGCGTGGCCGAGGGCGCGATCGATGTCGGCCTCGTCACCGCCAATGCCCGCGACTGGGATCTCGCGGGGGCCGACCTGATCCTGCGCGAGGCCGGCGGCCTCGTCTGCGACCTTGCCGGCCGCGTGCCGGCCTACAACCAGCCGGATCCGGTGCACGGGGAGCTCGTCGCGGTGACGAGCCCCTTGCGCGATCCGGCGCTGGCGGCCTGGGCCGGCGGCGCCTGAGGGCGCCGCGAGCCGCTGATTCTCGCTGTTTCGGAAGAAGACCGACCGTCAGGCCGTCTCACGCAGGGTGAGCGCGGCGGGCGCGAGGCCGAGGCGCTCGGCCAGATGCCAGCGCAGCTCGCGCTGCGAGTGATAGTCGTAGGACCGGTCGATGAGATGGCTGAGATCAGCCTTGCGATGGCCGGATTTGGCCGCCTCGTTGAGGCTGCGCACCCGGAAGGTCGGCGCGTCGGTGACGGGCGACCGCGCGCCGCGGCGGCGCGTGAACTCGAACAACATGTCTTTTCTTGATTCTCTTGTGTCTGAGGCAGGTGATGCCCGGTCCGTCATGCGGCCGGCTCCTGCAGTGCTGGTATCAGGTGTCCCGTCCGGCGCGACCGGTCCCGGAGGACGGCAGCGTCGGATGGTTTTGGTGGCGCGGGGCCGGCCGAGACTCAGGCCGCGGGTCGGGCCCCGCCAGGGGGGCCCGCCTCATAGGCCGGAGGCTGCTCAGGCAGCCTGGAGGTTGCCGGCCGCGTCCTTGCCGCTGCGCTTGTCGGGCACGATGTCGTAGGCAATCTTCTGGCCCTCGACGAGATTCCGCATCCCGGCGCGCTCGACAGCGGAGATGTGGACGAACACGTCCTTGCCGCCATCGTCCGGCTGGATGAAGCCGAAGCCCTTGGTCTCGTTGAACCACTTCACGGTGCCAGTATTCACGTATAGTACCTCGTGTCGTCCATGAGACAATCGTTCGTCCGCCCGGGGGCGCACGGTTCGACGTCCTCAGAAAGTCTTGCAGAGCTTGGCGGGGCGCGAGACGCTCAACCTTCAGCAGCGTCGGTCTCGGTGCTTAGCCCCCCGCAGTCCTATCTAGGCGCTCCTTGCGGCTGCAACAAGGCGAAGGCCCGATCCAATTTCCCGCCCGGCTGCGGCCTTTCGGCCGCCGGGGCGCGTGCGGCCCTGTGAATCGGCGCGGGCGCGGTGCATATTGGGATACGCGTTCAGGCAGTTAGTGCCTCTCACGGAACGCCTGCCGCGCCGTCGTGGCCGGCGGGAGAACTCCCGGCGATCGGGCGTTTTTGTGAGGAGCACGTCGGCGATCTCTCAGGCGGTCCATGGCAGGCATTTCGGTTTCGTTGGAAGGGGCCAACATCCAGCTCTCCTTCCAGAAGGACGATCAGGCGACGGCGGTTGTGATGGATGCCCGCGCCGCCCGTGCGCTGGTACGCGCCGTGGGCCAGCTTCTTACCGCGATCGATGAAACCGAGGAACCGGACCTGCCCGAGGATCTGAGCGAGGAGGATGTCGCGATGCTCGACGTCACCTCCTCGGCGATCGAGGTCGGCACCGACGAGCAGGGACAGGCGGTGGTCGCGCTGCAGGCCGGCGCCCTGCCGCCCTTCCAGTTGCGCCTCACGGACGAAGAGGCCCGCCACGTCGCGACGAGCCTCTCCGAGATCCTGAACGCCCCGCGCGACGTGCGGACCTCGCACGGGGGGCACTGACGGCGGATGCCCCTCCCCCGTGGAGGGGAAAGGTCCGGTTCGCTACATCCGCGGGCCCGGATCGGTCGGCTGACCGGGGAACACGTCGGGCTCGGAGCCCGGACCGCCGGGCTCGTCGATGCCCGGGTCATTGACCGGATAGGGCGTGCGCGGACCGGTCGGCCCGATATCCGGCAGCTCGTCGGGCTGGGGCGGGGGCGGCAGGTCGCCAGGCGTCGGGTCGGGAAGGCCGGGATTGGCCATGCGCGCATCTCCGTGGCTGTCGAGGTATGCCGGGTCAACGGAGCGGCGTTCCGGGGGGTTCCGGGTCTGGCTCCCGCCCGCCCTCCGCAGGGCAGGTCCGCGCGGACCGGACGGAACGGCCCGCCTCCCTCCTTGTTGCACCCGACACGATCAACAGGAGACGCCGGAATGCCGGACATCAAGCAGGCCAAGGTCCTCATCCTCGCCACCGACGGTTTCGAGGAGACGGAGCTGACCGTGCCGCAGGCGAAGCTCAAGGAAGCCGGCGCCACGGTGCATGTGGTCGCCCCGAAATCGCGCGAAGCCAAGGAGTCGATCCGCGGCTGGGACAAGACCGATTGGGGCAAGAACGTCGCGGTCGACCGCGATCTCGAGGAGATCGACGCGTCGGCCTACGACGTGCTCGTCCTGCCGGGCGGCCAGATCAACCCGGACAAGCTGCGCCTCGAGGCCAAGGCGCTCGAGGTGATCAAGGGCTTCCTCACCTCCGGCAAGGTGGTGGCCGCGATCTGCCACGCGCCCTGGCTGCTGATCGAGGCGGGCGCGGTGAAGGGCCGCGACGTCACCTCGTTCAGCTCGATCAGGACGGACGTGATCAATGCGGGCGGGCGCTGGCACGACAAGGCGGTGGTGACCGACCAGGGCATCATCACCAGCCGCAATCCCGGCGACCTCGATGCCTTCTGCGCCAAGATCATCGAGGAGGTCCGGGAGGGCCGCCACGAGCCGCGCCAGCTCGCGGCCTGACGACACCAGAACCCCGAACGAAGAAGGCCCGCACGCCGTCGGCGTGCGGGCCTTCTTCGTTCGAGCTATCCGGCCGGGCACCCCGCGGAGCCTCGCGCAGGGGCCCTCCGGACCCTGCGCGAAGGCACGCTTCAGTTAGCGTCCTCGTCACCCGGCTCGAAGGATTCGGGGGCGGTCGATTCGGCGCTCGCCACGGGCGTGGGGGCGCTGATCGTCGAGGGGACGTTCACGCCGTCGCGCTTGTAGATGTCGTCGCGGAACTGGACGAGGCCGTCCGGGGTCGACCAGGCCGTGATGTAGGTCCAGTAGACCGGAACCGGCTGGGTGAGCGTCGCATCCACGCGCTTGCCGCTCTCGATCGCCTGCTCGACCTGCTCCCGGCCCCAGCCGGGCGTGTCCTTCAGGAGCCAGGTGATGTACTCGCGCACGTTCTGCACGCGCACGCAGCCCGAGGAGATGAAGCGGAAGTCGTCGCCGAACACGCCCTTGGTGTTCGTGTCGTGCATGAACACCCCGTACGGGTTCGGGATGTTGATGCGCACGATGCCCATCGAATTGAAGTCGGCGCCGGAATCCTGCCGGTAGGTGTAGCGGGTGCCCTCGTCCGAGAACCAGTTCACCGCCTTCGGCGACACTTCCTGGCCGTTCGAGAGGATGCGGATCCGGTTGTCCGTGAGGTAGTTCGGATCCTTCTGCATCTTCGGGATGAGGTCCTTCTTCACGATCGAAGCCGGGACCGTCCAGGTCGGGTTGAAATTGATCTGCGTCGCCTTGGTGTTCATGATCGGCGACTGGCGGTCGATCTTGCCGACGCCGGCCGCGTGCAGGGTCACCACCTGGCCGTTCTCCACCGTCTGGACCAGAGCGGCGGGGATGTTGGTGATGACGAAGCGGCGGCCGAGATCGCCCGAATAGGAGCGCAGGCGGATCGCGTTGATCTCGAGCTGGCGCAGGCGGATATCGGCCGGCACGTTCATGGCCTGCTGCGTGGCGAGGCTCATCGCGCCGGTCTGGCTGAGGCCGTGGCGGGCCTGGAAGCGCTTCACGCCGGCCGCGACATAGGAATCGTACACGCCGGAGGTGCCGGCCGCCGGGTCGAGGTCGCCCGTCACGATCAGGCGCTGACGGACGGCCGCGACGGCCGGGCCCTTGGCGCCGACGCGCAGGCGGTCGGCGCCGTTGACCGGGCGCCAGCCGCCGCGGGACACGATCTCCTTGTAGCGCTCGACCATCTGCTCGGTCGCCGCCACGGTCTGCGGCGACAGGATCGGCGTCGAGGAGCGCTGCACCTGCATGGCGGCGGGCGAGGCGTAGTCCTGCGCCCATTCGGCCTGGGCGAATCCGCCCGAATCACGGGCGGGCGCGACGGTGGCGGTGGCAGCGGTGGCGAGGAGCGCGAGGCTCGCGGAGACCCGCAAATTGGCCAGTTTCAGCATGGCTTTAAGTGGCTCTGGTCTGTTCTGGTGGTGACAACCGGATCGACGGCCCGGATCGGCCGCAGATCCTCGTGACCGCCAAGGTGTCGAGGTGCCGTTAAGAACCCATGTGGACCGGGCCAGAATGTGGCACGCAGGTGCGCAGGCGCACGCGCCGCCGCGGTGATGCCGCGCCGCGACAGGATTCCAAGCGCGGCCGTGGCAGATATGGCGCGCCAGCCCCGGTTGGGATAACCGCATTCCATGGCAGCGCGCCGGACGGACACAGGCGAGAGGTGGAGAGGCGCACGCGCGGTGATCGCGGTGCTCGCCCTCTACGCGCTCGTCCTGCAGGCCTTCCTCGGCGGCCTGATGCCGCTCGCCGGCCCCGGCGACATCCACTGCGCGCCGGCCGAGGCGGCCGGACAGGCCCCTGGCGCCGCGTCGCACGACAAGGCCTCGCACGACCATGCCGCCTGCTGCGTGGCGGCGCAGGCCGCCGCCACCGCTTTGCCGGGCCGCGAGCCCGCCGTCACCTCTGCGCGGCCCCGCCCGGCCGCCGCTCCGGTCGCCTGGGCCGCGACCGCCGACTTCAATCCACGGGCGCCGCCCGGCGCCCTGCCCCATCCGCGAGGTCCTCCCGTCGCCTGAGCCGATCGCCCCCTCTCGATCCCTCGGACAACGGACCTCATCGATGACTCTTCAGTTCCGCGCCGGCCTCCGTGCCGGCCTCAGCGCCGCGCTCCTGATCTCCGGCCTCGCCGCCGCCGAAGCCCACGCCGTCCTCGAGCGCAAGGAAGCCACGCCCGGATCCGGCTATCGCGGCGTCGTGCAGATCATGCACGGCTGCGACGGGAAGCCGACGACCCGCGTCAGCGTCACGATCCCCGAGGGGATGATCGGCGCCAAGCCCATGCCGAAGCCCGGCTGGGTGATCTCGACCGCCCGCGGCGCCTATGACCGCCCCTACCAGTCCTTCCACGGGACCGTGTCCGAGGGTGTGAAGACCATCACGTGGAGCGGCGGCGAATTGCCCGACGACGAGGTGGACGAGTTCACCTTCTTCGTGCGCGTCACCGACGCCTTCGCCCCCGGCGCCACCGCCTTTTTCCCCGTCGAGCAGGATTGCGCCCAGGGCGGCTATCGCTGGAGCGAGATCCCGGCCGCGGGCCAGAGCGCGCGCGACCTGAAATCCCCGGCGCCGGCCGTGCGCATCGTGGCCGCCGCCCAGAAGGCCGCGGCCGCGCCCGCCCCCGTGAAGGCGGGCGACCTCACCATCGAGACCCCGTGGCTGCGCGCGACGCCGGCCGGCGCCAAGGTGGCGGGCGGCTACGTCCGCATCACCAATGCCGGGACCAGCCCCGACACGCTGACCGCCGCCTCGATCCCGCTGGCGGGCCGCGGCGACATCCACACCATGTCGACCGAGAACGGCGTGATGAAGATGGCTCCGCTCCCCGAGGGCCTGACCATCAAGCCCGGCGAGACGGTCGAGCTGAAGCCCGGCGGCCTCCACCTGATGTTCGAAGGCCTGACGGGCGCCCCGAAGGCCGGCGAGAGCGTGCAGGGCTCGCTCACCTTCGCCCGCGCCGGCACGGTTCCTGTGACCTTCACGGTCGCCCCGATCGGCGCCATGGCCCCCGGCACTTCGGCCGGCGCCGCGGGCGGCGGCCACCACAACCACTGACGCCGCGCGTCCGGGCCGCCCCGCCGGGGCGGCGCCCGGACGGGCGAGCCGACCCGCCTGCCGCGCGGCTTTGCGCCGCGCGCTCACCCTTCCCTCTGTCGACGCGTGCCCGCCCGCGAGCCGAGGCCCGTCCGGAGTCCGTCCATGCCGTTTCCGCCTCGCGGCGCGCCCCCGGCGCTCGCCGCCCTCCTCCTGCCGCTCGTCCTCCCCGCCCCCGCCCTGGCGCAGGCCGCCGCCGCGGTCGAGCTCTCCGAACTCTCCGTCTCCGGCGCCGGCGGCGCGGTGCCCCGCGGCTCGGCCACGGTGCCGAGCGTCGCCGAGCAGCGCGCCGCCGTGAACGCGACCGTCGGCTCGGTCGCCTTCATCGACGCGGCGAGCATCCAGAACCGCTACGCCAACACCCTGCGCGACGTCCTCAAGGATACGCCCGGCGTCTTCGTGCAGAACCGCTACGGGCAGGAATTGCGGCTCTCGATCCGCGGCTCCGGCATCAGCCGCGGCTTCCACCTGCGCGGCCTCGAACTCCTGCAGGATGGCATCCCGGTGAACCTCGCCGATGGCAGCGGCGATTTCTACCAGATCGATCCGCTCTCCTTACGCTCGGTCGAGGTCTACAAGGGCGGCAACGCCCTCACCTTCGGCGCCACCACCCTCGGCGGCGCGGTCAATTTCGTGACGCCCACCGCCTATACCGCGCTCGCGCCCAACATCCTGCGCATCGACGGCGGCGCCTTCAACACGATCCGCGAGAGCTTCCAGGTCTCGCGCATCTCCGGGCCAGTCGATGTGCTGCTCAACGGCACGATCACGAACGCGGACAGCTACCGGGCCCACGAGACCCAGCGCACCCAGAACTTCAACGCCAATCTCGGCTACCAAATCGCGCCGGGCGTCGAGACCCGCTTCTACGCGGGCGTGTTCCTCACCGACCAGAAGCTGCCCGGCACGCTGAACCTCGCGGACGTCTTCAACAACCCGACCCGAGCGAACCCGACTGCGATCACCCAGAACCAGTCGCGGCAGGTCGAGGCCGAACGCATCGCCAACCGCACCTCCTTCGTGCTCGATGTCGGCAAGCTCGACATCGACAGCTGGGCGATCCACAAATCGCTCTACCACCCGATCTTCCAGGTGATCGACCAGGACGGCTGGACCTACGGCATCAGCCCGCACTGGGCCGGCACCTTCGAGATCGGGGGGTTTCGCAACGACACGATCCTGGGCCTGCGCGCCTTCGCCGGGCAGAACGCGGCGCGGCAATTCGTGAACATCGCCGGCAACCGCGGCACGCAGACGCTGAATGCGCTCCAGAGCGCAGCGAACTACGAGGCCTATGGCGAGAACCGGTTCTGGTTCCTGCGGGACGTGGCGCTGATGACCGGCGTCAAGCTGTTCTCCTCGAACCGCACCTACAGCAACAAGGGCGGCCTCGCCGCCAGCCCCAACGTGCAGTTCGCCAACACGACCTACGAGGGCGTGAACCCCAAGATCGGCCTGCTCTGGCAGCCGCGGCCCGAGATCCAGGTCTTCGGCGACATCACCCGCTCGCGCGACGTGCCGGACTTCTCCGACCTCGTGCAGACGAACACGCTCCGCACCACCTTCGTGCCGCTCCAGGCCCAGCGCGCCTGGACCTACGAGGCGGGCGCACGCGGGCGCGTCGACCGGCTCAGCTTCGACGTGACGCTCTACAGGGCCGAGATCCGCGACGAGTTGATCAACTTCAACACGGCGTCCGGCGCCGCGATCAACCTGCCGGCCGCGACCTTCAACGCGCCGCGCAGCCGGCACCAGGGCGTCGAGGCCGCCATCGGCCTCGACATCGCCCGCGACCTCTCCGGCATCGGCGACACCCTGAGCGTCACCCAGATCTGGACGCACAACGATTTCCGCTTCGTGCGCGACCCCGTCTACGGCTCGAACCGGATCGCCGGCATCCCGCAGGACGTGCTGCGCACCGTGGTGAGCTACGCCCATCCGAGCGGCTTCTACATCAGCCCCTCGGTGGACTGGGTGCCGCAGGGCGCCTTCGCCGACCACGCCAACACCCTGAAGGTGCCGGGCTACGCGCTCTTCAATCTGCAGACGGGGATCGACTTCGCCAACGGCGTCTCGCTCTTCGTGGATGCCCGCAACCTGACGGATGCGCGCTACGTCTCGGACATCTCGGTGCTCGCCAACGCGGCGGCCTCGGCCACGGCACCGGTGGCGTTCTATCCCGGGGTCGGACGGGCGGTGTTCGGCGGGGTGCGCGCCTCGTTCTGAGCCGGCGAGAGCGCTCTCAAGCCGACGTGGATGCCGGTTCGGCGTCAGAGAGCGCGTGACAACACAGGCTTGGAGCCGCGCCCCGTCGCAACGCGATCGAGCGCGGCTCTAGTGGCCGGAGGCCGCCTCGGCGCCGCGAACGCGCGGCCCGGCGGGCTCCTGCGCGGCCCCTCCGGACACGCGCAGGATGCCGGGCAGGTCGGCGCCCTGCGTGCCGAAGCGCGTCCAGGCGGCCCGGCAGCGGCTGTGGTCGGGATCGGCCCGAAAGTAGCGCTCCTGATCCGCCAGCAGGGTGTCGAACACGGCGGCGCGCACGCCGCGCGCATCGCCGACATAGAGCCCGTAGACCCGGTCCCAGAACGCCTCGTTGAGTTCCCACTCGCAGGTCGCTGCCGCCTTCATCAGCGCGAGCTTGCGCAGGCTCTGGCGCTCGACATGGGGCATGGACAGGTAGCCGTAGCGCGCCTTGATGGCGCGGCCGCCCGACGCGTAGCCGCTCTCGCTCGTCAGCGCCCAGCCGAGATAGGCGGCACCGGCAGCGAGCAGGAGGCCTGCGAGGCAGGCCGCTCTGAGGACGGTCATGCGCTTCCTCCCCACCGATCCCTCATCCCGTCGCAGGACCTTGGCCGTATCATGGACGGGCGGGCGGCCGGTGTCGCGTGTCCCGGAGCCACACACCGGCCAGCGCAGGCAACGGCCCGGACCGCGCCGTTCCGCACGGAGGCGCCCCCGAGACTGCCTCGTTCCGGGACGCCTGTGCCGCCGGGGTGCGTACAAATCGTCGCCCGATCTTGGCCGCAATCTTGCCACAGTGACAAAAGCGTGGCAGTGTCCGTCTCATATCGAGACACTGGGCTGCCAAGCGTGGAGGCGCGCTTCCATGGCCGTCGTTGCACTTCATGAGACCCGGACCGAGACCGACGGCGTAGAGGAGCGCCGCAGGCAGGCGATCGCGCATGCCCGGCAGCTCCGGGCGCTCGCCTGGGTGGCGCTCCGCGACGGCATGCCCCACGGGGCGCTGCGCGCGGCCACTGCCCGCACCGCGGCGCGGCGCATCCTGCAGCACGAGCGGCGGGCCGCGCTCCTGAACCGTGTCGTCGCGGATGCGATGAACGCCTTCGTGCAGGAACAGGCCGCCCTCGCGGGCTGAAGTCTTCGGAGGCGAATCCGATCGACTGCCACCCCTTGTCGTGGCGCGCTCGCTTGCGTCGAACCGGCATCCACGGCGATGGAGAGCGCTCTACCGGATCCGCAGGCCGATCCGCGGACGCCACACCCCGAGCACGACATTGGCGGTCGCCACAGCGAGCAGCACCCAGAGCGTGTTGCGCTCCGGGCCCAGCGACGCGGCGAGCGTCGCCGGATCGGCCTGGCCGGCGAGCGCGGCGGCGCTGCGCTTGGCCTCCTCCTGCATCGGGCCCTGGATCCCGACGAAGCCGCCCTCGAAGATCAGGATGCCGGTGGCGAGCTTGACCCAGGCCCAGCCGGCGCTGTGGAAGCCCCGATGCACGGCGATGGCGAGCAGGCCGGCGAGGAGCACGAGGGCGAGCGAGGGCAGGAAGATCCAGGTGGCGATAGCGCCCATCGCGCCCCGGATCAGGGCGTAGCCGGCGAGCGAGGACGGCGGCGGCGCGACGCTGAGCAGGACGAGCAGCGCCGCCATCGCGCCCATCAGGCCGATCGCCCCCATCGTATGGAGGAACTTCATGAGGCGTCGCACGGCGTCCATCCCCGACCGGCAGGGGCCAAGCCTATCGCGGACCGCCGGATCGCGGTAGCCGGATCGAACACGAGATCTCCCATGCGTGAACCGGAGGCGCCCGCATCCGTTCGCCTCAAGACCGATTTCGAGGACCCTGCCCGCGCATGACGGCCCCCATCGCCTTCGACAACAGCTATGCCCGCCTGCCGGCCCGCTTCCACGCGCGGCTCGCGCCGACGCCCGTCGAGCGGCCGCGGCTGATCCAGCTCAACCGTGCGCTCGCGCGTGATCTCGGGCTCGATGCCGATTGGCTCGCGAGCCCGGACGGCGTCGCCGCGCTCGCCGGCAACCGCCTGCCCGAGGGGGCCGAGCCGCTCGCCGCAGCCTATGCCGGGCACCAGTTCGGCAACTTCGTGCCGCAGCTCGGGGACGGGCGGGCGATCCTGCTCGGCGAGGTGATCGGCCGGGACGGGCGCCGCGACATCCAGCTCAAGGGCTCGGGGCCGACGCCCTTCTCCCGCCACGCGGACGGCCGGGCGGCGCTCGGGCCGGTCCTGCGCGAATACCTCGTCAGCGAGGCGATGGCGGCCCTCGGCATCCCGACCACCCGGGCGCTCGCCGCGGTCTCTACCGGCGAGCACGTCGCGCGCGAGACCTTTCTGCCCGGCGCCGTGCTGACCCGCGTGGCGTCGAGCCACATCCGCGTCGGCACCTTCCAGTTCTTCTCCGCCCGCGGCGATGTCGAGGGCCTGCGCACCCTCGCCGACCACGTCCTCGCCCGGCACGACCCGGAGGCGGCGCAGGCCGAGAACCCCTATAGCGCCCTCCTCGCGGGCGTCGTGGCGCGCCAGGCCGAGCTGGTGGCGCGCTGGCTGCTGGTCGGCTTCGTCCACGGCGTGATGAACACCGACAACATGTCGGTGGCCGGGGAGACGATCGATTACGGTCCCTGTGCCTTCCTCGACGTCTACGACCCGCGCACCGCCTTCAGCTCCATCGATCAGCACGGGCGCTACGCCTACGGCAACCAGCCGCGCATCGCCCTGTGGAACCTGGCCCGCCTCGCCGAGGCCCTGCTGCCGCTCCTCGCCGCGGACGAGGGCGAGGCGGTGGCCGAGGCGGAGCGCGTGCTGGAGGGCTTCGGGCCGCGCTTCGAGGCGGCCTATCACGGCGGGCTCGGCCGCAAGATCGGGCTCGCCGACCTGCGCGAGGACGACGCCGCGCTCGCAGGCGATCTCCTCAAGCGCATGGCCGAGAATCAGGCCGACTTCACCCTGACCTTCCGCAACCTCTGCGCCGCCGCCGCGCGGCCCGAGGCGGACGGGACGGTGCGCGACCTCTTCGTCGACCCGACCGCCTACGACGACTGGGCGGCGCGCTGGCGCCAGCGCCTCGGGCAGGAGCAGCGGGACGGGGCCGAGACGGCCCGCGCCATGCGGGCGGTCAATCCGGCCTTCATCCCGCGCAACCATCAGGTCGAGGCGATGATCGCGGCGGCCGTCGAGCGTGACGACTTCGCCCCGTTCGAGCGGATGCTGGCCGTCCTCGCGCATCCCTACGACGACCAGCCGGACGCCGCCGCCTATGCCGAGCCGCCGGCCGACCGGGGCGTCGGCTACCGGACCTTCTGCGGGACCTGAGCGCCGACGCCCTGGGATCGCCCCCAGACCCCGCCGGAAGGCCCGGTCCCTCCGGAGTTCCGGTCGTCCGGCAGCACAAGCCCGAACGCCTCCGCGAAGCCGCGCCGGCCGGCCGGGGTGACCGAGACCGCCCGGCTGCCCCGGACCCGGGCGATCCAGCCGAGATCCTCGCAGCGGCGGCAGAGGGCGGCACCGAGCGTTCCGGCAAGGTGCGGGCGCCGCTCGCTCCAGTCGAGGCAGGGCCGGCAGAACAGGCGCCGCGTGCGCGCGGGCGCCACGGGCAGGCCGAACGCCGCGAGCCACGCGCGGCCCGCCTCGGTCGCCTCGCCGGCCTCCTCGCCGAGCACGATCAGTCCGCGCGCCACCAGCGCGTCGGCAAGCCCGACCCCGAGCCGCCCGGCGAGATGGTCGTAACAGGTTCGGGCCTCGCGGAGAGCCGGGCTGATCCTCGGCGTCGCCCGGCTCGGCTCCGGCCAGGGCTCGGCTCCGGCCACGAGGATGCTCTCCAGCATACGCGCGACCTCCGGCGAGGCGAGGCGGAAGTAGCGGTGGCGCCCCTGGCGGGCGACCCCGAGCAGGCGCCCCTCCACCAGCCGGCCGAGATGCCCGCTCGCGGTCTGCGCCGTGATCCCGGCGGTGATGGCGAGTTCGGTGGCGGTGAGCGCCAGCCCGTCGAGGAGCGCGCCGAGCATGGCGGCGCGGGCGGGATCGCCGACCAGGGCGGCGGTTGCGGCAAGGCTCGCGGCGGTCGTCATGGGCGCAGATTACGCCCCCTCCTCCGCCCGATCACGCCCCGACGCTTCGGTCCCGGCCGAAGCCTCAGGGGGAGACATCCGGCGCGAAGCGTCGCCGAAGAGAGCCCATCGGCAGCCCCCTCGGCTGGACACGCACGACCCTGCCGCGCCCTAATGGACATCCCGAAAAACGATCACGCCACAATAGGATCGAGGGAGGATACCTGATGCTGCGACGCGCTCTGCGTCCGCTGGCGGCTGCCGCCATGCTGGCCCTCGTGGGACCGGCGCTGGCCGAGGAACCCCTGCGCTTCGAGGTCGACCCGGCCTGGCCCAAACGCCTGCCGAACGACTGGATCATGGGGCAGGCCGCGGGCGTCGCGGTGGATGCGCAGGACAATGTCTGGGTGGTGCAGCGCCCGCGCACCCTCACCGACGACGAGAAGGCCGCGAGCCTCGATCCGCCCCGCACGAAATGCTGCAAGCCGGCCCCGCCGGTTCTGGTCTTCGATCAGGCCGGGACCCTGATCAAGTCCTGGGGCGGCCCCGGCGAGGGCTATCAGTGGCCGCAGAACGAGCATGGCATCCACATCGACCACAAGGGCTTCGTCTGGCTCGCGGGCAATGGCGACACCGACGGACAGATCCTGAAGTTCACGCAGGACGGCCGCTTCGTGCTGCAGATCGGCAAGCAGGGCCCGCAGACCGACAGCCAGGACACGACCCGCCTCGGCAAGCCGGCCGGCATGATGGTCGACCCTGCGACGAACGAACTCTACGTGGCCGACGGCTACTACAACCACCGCATCATCGTATTCGACGCCGAGACCGGCGCGTTCAAGCGGATGTGGGGCGCCTACGGCAAGCCGCCGACCGACGAGAAGCTCGGCCCCTACGATCCGGCGGCGGCCCCCGCCACGCAGTTCCGCAACCCGGTCCACTGCGTGCAGATTGCCCGCGACGGCCTCGTCTACGTCTGCGACCGCACGAACAACCGCATCCAGGTGTTCAACAAGGATGGCAGCTTCGTGAAGGAGATGTTCGTCGAGAAGGGCACGCGCGCCAACGGCGCTGTCTGGGAGCTGGCCCTCTGGCCGGACGAGCGCCAGAGCTACCTGCTCAACGCGGACGGCGCCAACAACGAGGTGCGCACGCTGAGCCGCGACACCGGCGAGGTGCTCGGCCGCTTCGGCCGCAACGGCCGGCAGGCCGGCGACTTCCACTGGGTCCACAACCTCGCGGTCGATTCGAAGGGCAACGTCTTCACCACCGAGGTCGACACCGGCAAACGGGCGCAGAAATTCCTGTTCCGGGGTGACATGGTGCTGCGCAAGCGCGCCGCCCTGGAGGGGGACAAGCGATGATCGCCGCGTCCGATCCCGTCTTGGGCGCGGCCTGCCCGTGCTGCCTGCCGCGCCGCGGCTTCATGCGCGGCCTTGCCGGGCTCGGCGCCGCGGCGCTGGCCGCCGCGCCCGCCGCGGCAAGGGCCGAGCCCGCGCGCTACACCGGCCTCGTGATCGATTGCCACGGGCACTACACCACCGAGCCGCCCGCGATGCTCGCCTGGCGCAAGCGCCAGATCGACGCGATCAACGATCCCGCCCAGTCGCCCTCCCCCTCCGACCTCAGGGTCAGCGACGACGAGGTGCGGGCGAGCGTGAGCGGGCGCCAGCTCAAGCTCCAGTCCGAGCGCGGCATCTCGCTCGCCCTGTTCTCGCCGCGGGCCGGCGGCATGGGCCACCATATCGGCAACGCGCGCACCAGCCTCGACTGGTCGATCGTGTCGAACGACATGATCCACCGCGTGGCGAGCCTGATGCCGCAGAACTTCGTGGGCGTCTGCCAGCTGCCGCAGACGCCGGGCGTCTCGCCGAAGAACTGCACGGCCGAGCTGGAGCGCTGCGTGAAGGAGCTCGGCTTCGTCGGCTGCAACGTCAACCCGGACCCGTCGGGCGGCTTCTGGACCGATCCGCCGCTCTCCGACCGCTTCTGGTACCCGCTCTGGGAGAAGATGGTCGAGCTCGACGTGCCGGGCATGGTCCATGTCAGCGCCTCGGCCAACCGCAATTTCCACGCGACGGGGGCGCATTACATCAACGGCGACACCTCCGCCTTCATGCAGTTCGTCACCTCGGACCTGTTCAAGGACTTCCCGACGCTGCGCCTGATCATCCCCCATGGCGGCGGTGCGGTGCCCTATCATTGGGGCCGCTACCGAGGGCTGGCGCAGGACATGAAGCGCCCACCTCTGTCGGAGCTGATGCGCAACGTCTACTTCGACACCTGCGTCTACCATCAGCCCGGCATCGACCTGCTGCTCAAGGTCGTGCCGCGCGAGAACGTGCTGTTCGCCTCCGAGATGGTCGGGGCGGTGAACGGGATCGATCCCGAGACCGGCCACGCCTACGACGACACCAAGCGCTACGTCGAGGCCGCCGCGATCTCCGAGGCCGACCGAGCGAGGATCTACGCCGGCAACGCCCTCACAGTGTATCCGCGGCTCGCCGCCCGTCTCGAGGCAGCCGGGCTGAAGAACTGAAGGGCTCGAGGGGGAGCGCAGGCTCCCCCGGCCCCGTGACGAATCACGCCCGCCCGCGCAAAAAAGTCGTCCCGCCCCTGTCGGATCCCGTCGGCGATCCGTGTCCTCGCCCGGGGAAGGAGACCGCATGCTCTACGCCATCCTCTGCTACAAGGACGAAGACGTCGTCGCCGCCTGGACCGAGGCGGAGGATGCTGCCGTCATGGCCCGGCTCGGGACCGTGCACGAGCGGCTGGAGCGCCAGGGCAAGCTCGGGCCATCCTTACGCCTCCTGCCGACCACCGCCGCCACCACCCTGCGCAAGGGCGGCGAGCCGCCGCTCGTGATCAACGGCCCCTTCGCCGAGACCAAGGAGCAGCTGCTCGGCTTCTACGTGGTGGACGTCGCCGATCTCGACGAGGCGCTCGCCATCGCCCGCGACCTCGCCGCTGCCAATCCCGGCGGCGCCTACGAGCTGCGGCCGGTCCTGCTCTACAACCCAGATCCGCGGATGCCCGACCCGCGCAAGGCTGCGGGATGAGCGCGACCGATCCCGACAGCGCCTGGATCGCGGCGGCGCTCGCCGCGTCCCGCCCGCGGGTCATCGCGGCTCTGCTCCGCGCCTTCCGCGACCTCGACACGGCCGAGGAGGCCTATCACGAAGCGGTCCTGCGCGCCCTGCGGACCTGGCCACGCACCGGGCCGCCGCGGGACGCCGCCGCCTGGCTGATCCTGGTCGGCCGCAACGCCGCCCTCGACGGCAAGCGTCGCCGTGTCCGGGAGACGCCGCTGCCGCCCGAGGAGGCCCTGTCCGACCGCGACGACGCCGAGGCGGCGCTCGCCGAGCGGATGGATGCCTCCGCCTATCGCGACGACATCCTGCGGCTGCTCTTCATCTGCTGCCATCCGGAGCTTCCGGCAACGCAGCAGATCGCATTGGCCCTGCGCATCGTCTCCGGCCTGAGCGTCGCGCGCATCGCCCGCGCCTTCCTCGCCTCGGAGGCCGCGATGGAGCAGCGCATCACCCGCGCCAAGGGGCGAATCGCGCGCAGCGCGGTGCCCTACGAGGCGCCGGGGCCGGCCGAGCGCGCAGAGCGGCTCGGCACGGTCTCGGCCATGGTCTACCTCGTCTTCAACGCCGGCTATTCCGCAGGGACCGGCACGGAGCGGGCGGCGCTCTGCGAGGAGGCGATCCGCCTCGGGCGCCTGCTCCTGCGCCTGTTCGGCAGCGACCCGGAGGTGATGGGGCTGATGGCCCTGATGCTCCTCCAGCATGCCCGCACGCCGGCGCGATTCGACGCCGAGGGCGCCATCATCCTCCTCGACGACCAGGACCGCGGCCTCTGGCGCCGGCCGATGATTGCGGAGGGGCTCGCCCTCGTGGACAAGGCGATGCGCCACCGGGCGCCGGGCCCCTACCAGGTCCAGGCCGCGATTGCCGCCCTGCACGCTCGCGCGGCACGCCCGCAGGAAACCGACTGGGCGGGAATCGACGCGCTCTATGCGACGCTGGAGCGGTTGCAGCCCTCGCCGGTGGTGAGTCTCAACCGCGCGGTCGCGACCGCCAAGATCGGCGGCCCTGCGGCGGGGCTCGCCCGCGTCGAACCGCTGGCCAAGTCGCTCAACGGCTATTTCCACTTCCACGGCCTGCGCGGCGCCCTGCTCATGCAGCTTGGCCGGGACGGGGAGGCGCGCGCGGCGATGGGCCGGGCGATCGCGCTCGCCGGCACCGCGGCCGAGGCCGCCCATATCCGCATGCAGCTCGACCGGCTGAGCCGGGACGCCGAGCGACCCTGGAAAAAAAGATCCGCGCGGGTGTCGGGGGCCGCCCGGCCCGCGCGTCCTTGGGGTGAGGCCGCAAGGAAACCAGGGGATGCGGCCGAGGAGGAGAGGACCCGCATGAGCCAGAATCCCGAGACCGCGCCAGCCCCCGTGAAGGGCGGCCTCGTCGCCTACCTGACCGTGGACGGCGCCCTGAAGGCCGCCGAGTTCTACGCCCGCGCCTTCGGCGCCGAGACCGTCACGGCCATGCCCGCCGACGAGCAGGGCCGGACGATGCATGTCCACCTCCACGTGAACGGCTCGTCGCTGATGCTGAGCGACGCCTATCCGGAGCACGGCCACCCGTTCCGGGATCCCCAGGGCTTCAACCTGACGCTGATGGTGGACGAGATCGACGCCCGCTACGCCCGCGCCGTCGAGGCCGGGGCGACCGCGGTGATGCCGCCCACCGAGATGTTCTGGGGCGACCGCTACGGCCAGCTTCGCGACCCGTTCGGCGTCCTCTGGGCCATGAACCAGCAGAAGCGCTGACGCGCCCCCCAAACCCGACGAGGCCGACCATGACCGATCCGAGCGCGCGCGAACTCGTCCTGACGCGCATCATCCCCGCCTCCCCCGCCGCCCTCTACCGGGCCTGGACCGAGCCGGCGCTCCTGCAGCGCTGGTTCGCCCCGAAGCCCTGGTCGGTGGCCGAGGCCGAGACCGATCCGCGCCCCGGCGGCTCCAGCCGCATCGTCATGCGCGGGCCGGATGGCACCGAGTTCCCGAGCACGGGCGTCTATCTCGAAGTGGAGGAGAACGCGCGCCTCGTCTTCACCGACGCCTATACCCGCGCCTGGGAACCGTCGGCCAAGCCCTTCTTCACCGGGATCATCACCTTCGAGCCGGTGGAGGGTGGCACCCGCTACACGGCGCGGGCGCTGCACTGGACGGCGGAGGACCGCGCGGCGCACGAGGCCATGGGCTTCCACGAGGGCTGGGGCCGCTGCGCCGACCAGCTCGCGGACCTCGTCGCGACCCTCTGACGGGATCGGATCCCGGTCCCATCCTCGAACAGGACGGAACGACACATGCCGAAGGTCAGCACCTGCCTCTGGTTCGACCGGGACGCCGAGGCGGCGGTCCGCCTCTACGTCTCGCTCGTGCCGGATTCCAGGATCGATCACATCCAGCGCGCGCCGGGTCCCTGGCCGGGCGGCCAGACCGGCGACGCGATCCTGCTCGCCTTCACGCTGGGCGGGCAGAGCTACCAGGCGCTCAACGGCGGCATGGCGGCCGATTACGGGACGGCCGCCTCGATCTCGGTCACCTGCGCCGACCAGGCCGAGGTGGACCGTCTCTGGGACGCCCTCACCGCCGATGGCGGCCAGGAGATCGCCTGCGGCTGGCTGCGCGACCGCTGGGGCGTGCCCTGGCAGATCGTGCCCGAGGCCATGCTGCGCCTCCTCGCCGATCCCGATCCCGGGGTCTCGTCCCGGGCCTTCACGGCCATGCAGGGCATGGTGAAGCTCGACATCGCGGCCCTGGAGCGCGCGGCGGCCGGGCCGGGCTGACGGCGGCTCATCCGGTCCCGACATCAGGCCCGGATTGACGACCGGGCGTGGCGGATGCGGGTGGCCATTCGCGCGCCACCATGATCTCTGGCGCGGCGGTCCCCGCGGCGGAGAGACAGAGGCATGCAGTCCAACGAACCCGATCACGCGGCGCGGTCAGACCTCCCGGCCGATCCGAGGCGGGACGCGCTGCAGACGCCCTGCCTCCTCCTCGATGCGGCGAAGGTCCGGGCGAATGTGGACCGGATGCGCGCGCACCTGACCGGCCTCGGCGTTGCCTTCCGGCCGCATCTCAAGACCGCCAAATCCCTCGACGTGGCCCGCATCGCCATGACGGCGCCCGAAGGCCCCGCCATGGTCTCCACGTTGCGCGAGGCGGAGTATTTCGCCGAGGGCGGGGTGCGCGACATGATCTACGGGGTCGGCATCGCCCCGGCGAAGCTCGCCCGCGTCTCGGCCCTGCGGGCGCGCGGCATCGACCTCGCCGTCATCCTCGACAGCCCGGAACAGGCCGAGGCCGTGGCGGCGCAGGCCCGGACCACCGGCGATGCCTTGCCGGTCCTGATCGAGGTGGATGCCGACGGCCACCGCTCGGGCGTCGCGCCCGGCGACGCGGCGGCACTCGTGGCGCTCGGCCGGGGCCTGACGGAGGGGGGCGCCGCCCTGCGCGGCGTGCTGCTCCATGCGGGCGACAGCTACGCCCTCAGCGATCCCGAGGCGCTCGCGGCGGCCGCCGAGGCCGAGCGCCGCGCGGCGGTGACGGCGGCGGATACCTTACGGGGCGCAGGGCTGCCCTGCCCCGTGGTCAGCGTCGGCTCGACCCCGACGGCACGCTTCGCTCGCGACCTCACCGGCGTCACCGAGATGCGGGCCGGCGTCTTCATGTTCGGCGACCTGTACCAGGCCGGCACCGGCGCGGTGGCGGTGGAGGACATCGCCCTCTCGGTGCTCGCCACCGTGATCGGGCACCAGCGGGCGAAGGGCTGGATCATCGTCGATGCCGGCTGGATGGCGCTGTCGCGCGACCGCGGCACGGCCAAGCAGGCCGTGGACCAGGGCTACGGTCTGGTCTGCGACCTGTCGGGGCGGCCCTACCCGGATCTCATCGTCGCCGACGCCAACCAGGAGCACGGCATCGTGGCGCTCCGGCGCGGCGCCAAGGCCGCCCTGCCCGACCTGCCGGTCGGATCGCGGATCCGCATCCTGCCGAACCATGCCTGCGCCACCGGCGCGCAGCACGACCGCTACCACGTCCTCGACGAGGGCGGCCGCGTCTCCGCGATCTGGCCCCGGATCAACGGCTGGTAGCGCGGGATCCGCCGCCTACTCGGCGGCGGTCCGCGGCACGTCCGCGCCGGCCGCGGCGAATTGAGCGGCATGCAGGCGCCGGTAATAGCCGCCCGCCGCCAGCAGCGCCTCGTGCCGTCCCTCCTCGACGACGCCGTCCTGCGTCACCACCACGATGCGGTCGGCGTGCCGAACCGTGGCGAGGCGATGCGCGATGACCAGGGTGGTCCGGCCAATGGCGAGATCGGCGAGCGCCGCCTGGATCTCCCGCTCGGTCTCGGTGTCGAGCGCCGAGGTCGCCTCGTCGAGGATCAAGATCGGCGGGTTCTTCAGGAACACCCGCGCGATGGCGAGGCGCTGCTTCTGCCCGCCGGAGAGCTTCACGCCGCGCTCGCCGACCACGGTGTCGAGCCCGTCGGGCAGCCCCGCGATCAGGTCGCCGAGGCGGGCGCGCCGGGCCGCCTCCAGGATCTCGGCCTCGCTGGCGTCGAGCCGGCCATAGGCGATGTTCTCGCGGATCGTGCCGGCGAACAGGAACACGTCCTGCTGCACGATGCCGATCTGCCCGCGGAGGGATGCGAGCGTGTAGGCGCGGATGTCGCGCCCGTCGATCGTGATGCGTCCGGCCTCGACCTCGTAGAAGCGCGGGATCAGCGAGCAGAGCGTGGTCTTGCCGGCGCCCGAGGGGCCGACGAGCGCCACCGTCTCCCCCGCGCCGACCGCGAGGTTGAGCCCCGCGAGGACCGGCCGATCCGGGCTGTAGCCGAAGGAGACGTCCTCGAAGCGGATGTCGCCGCGCAAGGCCCCGGCCGCGACCGCGTCCGGCCGGTCGACGATGTCGGGCTCGGTGCCGAGCAGACCCATATAGCGCCGGAACCCGGCGATGCCCTTCGGATAGGTCTCGACCACCGCACCGATCTTCTCCAGCGGCCGGTAGAACACGCCGACCAGCAGCAGGAAGCCGACGAAGCCGCCCGCGGTGAGATCGCCGCGCACCACGAAGGCGGCGCCGCCCAGCAGCACCACGATCTGGACGAGGCGCATGCCGAGATAGTTGATCGACAGGCTCGCCGCCATGATGCGGTAGGCCTCGAGCTTGGTGGCGCGGTAGCGCTGGTTGTCGGCCGCGAAGAGCGCGCGCTCATGCGCCTCGTTGGCGAAGGCGCGCACCACGCGCACGCCGCCGACATTCTCCTCAATGCGGGCGTTGAAGGCGCCGACGCGGCCGTACTGGGCCTGCCAGTTGCGGGTCATGCGCCCGCCGTAGCGCAGCGTCACGAAGGCGATCACCGGCAGGATCGCCGCCGTCATCAGGGCGAGCGGCGAATGCACCCAGATCATCAGGCCGAAGGCGCCGAACAGCGTCATCACCGCGATGAACAGGTCCTCCGGCCCATGATGGGCGACCTCGCCGATCTCCTCGAGATCCTTCGTCACGCGGGCGACGAGGTGCCCGGTCTTCTGGCTGTCGTAGAAGCGGAAGGAGAGCTTCTGCAGGTGGTCGAAGGCCCGCGCCCGCATCGTGGTCTCGATGTTGATGCCGAGCACGTGGCCCCAATAGGTGACGACGACCATCAGGCCCGCATTGGCGACGTAGAGAGCCGCGAGGCCGGCCGCGGCCAGCACGATCAGCCCCCAATCCTGCTGGGGCAGGAGCCGGTCCACGAACGCCTTCACGGCCAGCGGAAAGCCGAGTTCGAGCAGGCCCGAGAGCACGGCGCAGCCGAAATCCACCAGGAACAGCGTCCGGTGCGGCCGGTAATAGGCGAGGAAGGCCTTCAGCATCGGGATTCGGGACAGCGACCGGTCGCGCATTCGAGGGGACAGAGCGCTCCGCAGGACGGAACGCCCGGCAGGCGTTGGCGCAGGCAGCAGGTGCGCCGCCGGCAGCCGGAGGGGCCGGCGCACAGGGCCCGGGCGAGCGGGCTGCCGGAGCCGTGCCCGCCGCGATCCGACCGGATCACGTCTTTCGGCCTTTGTCGTGACGCGCCGCCCGAGGCCGAACCGGCCTCCACGTCGGCGGAGAGCGCTTGAGGAGCGCTCTCTTGCGCCGAACCGGCCTCCACGTCGGCGGAGAGCGCTTTAGCGCAAGCCGGCCCCGGGCACCAACCGAGGCAGGCGCCGATCTCGGCGCAGGCCGGCGCATCCGTCTCCCCGAGCTCCCGCGCGACATGGTCGAAGATGACCGCGGCATTGCCCCACAGGACCCGGGGCGCAAGCCCGCAGCGGGCGTGGCAGAGATCCACGAAGGGATGCAGGTGCTCCGCGATCAATCCCGCGAGGCCCGGCGCCTGATCCGGCGCGTCGGGTTCCACGAGCAGGCGCAGGGGACGCCCCTGCGCATCGAGTTCGAGGCTCGTCGTGTCGAAGGCGAGCGGCAGGGGGCGCCCGAGCCGCACCAGCGCGGTCAGGGCCGGGGTGGCCAGGGCGGCGAAGTAGAACTGGCTCCAGTACGAGACCAGGGCGCGGCGATCGACCCCTGCGGAGACCGCACCGAGCCCCGCGCCGAAGGCCGACAGCGCGGCGTCGAACACGGCCGGGTCGCGCAGCGCGACAAGGGGCACCGAGGCCGGACCGCCGGGCCCGGCGGCGACCCCGTCGCGATAGGCCCGGAGCGAGTCGGGCACGCGCCGGGCGACATCCGCGATCATCGCGTACGCTCGCGGCCCGCGGGCGGCGTCCGCGCGACCGCCACGGCGAGCCAGGCGACGGAGGCGGCATAGACCGGCATCGCGGCGAGGAAATAGGCCGCCCAGCCGGCCCAGCCCGCAAGCGCCGGTGCGGCCACGCGCAGGGGCATCGCCGCGAAGAAGGCCGCGCCGAACAGGAGCGCGTAGTCCGTGGCGGGCCGTGGACCCTGCGCCCAGCGATAGATCATGTTGAACACCGGAACGCCGAGGAGGCCGCCGCACACGAAGTTGAGGATGGCGGCAGCGACGGCGGGGCCGGGCGCTGCGGCGGCGCAGGCGGCGGCCATGAGGCCACCCGAGGCGAGACATCCGAACCCGCCGACCAGGATCAGCCGCACGGTTCCGAAGCGCGCGGCGAGGCCGCCGGCCACCAGGGCCATCACGAGATTGACCCCCGGCAGGACGCTTCCGGTCAGGAAGCCGACCTGCTGCAACGAGACCCCGAGGTCGAGCAGAGCCAGGGTGTTCGGCCCGGCCAGCAGATAGGAGGCGGCGAAGTAGGCGCCGAGCACCAGGATGCGCGACACGAGGGCACGCAGGCGCGCGAACGAGCCGGACCACCGCTCGGGCGCGCCGCCGGCCCCACGCAGGCGCCGCTCCGGATAGGCCAGGATCGGCAGCAGGCAGAGCGCGTCGAGCCCGGCGCAGGCGAGGACCGCCAAGCGCCATCCGAGGACGTCGTAGGATCCGACCAGCACGCCGACGCCGAGAATGCCGCCGAGGGAGGCGCCGCAGAGCTTGGCCGAGGCGACGAAGGCCCGCCGCTCCGTCGGCACGGTCTCGACGACCAGGGCTTCGAGGGCGATGTCCATCGTCGCGACGCAGGCGCAGGCCGCGATCGCCAGAGCCAGGAGCACCGGCAGGGGCCAGTGCTCACCGAAGCTCAGGGTGGCGAGCAGCGCGACGGTCAGCCCCTGCGCCGCCGCGATCCAGCCGACCCGGTGCGGCAGGACCGGCAGGCGGACGCGGTCGAGCGCCGCCGCCCACAGGAAGGTGAGCCCGACCGGCAGGTTGATGAGCTGCAGCAGGCCGACCTCGGCGAGGTCCATGCCGCGTGCCCGCAGGATCAGCGGGGCGCCGCCGGCAAGGAAGCCGATCGTCGCGCCGAAGGTGACGTACAGGCAGAAGAACGGCGCCAGCGGGCGCAGGCCCGTCAGTGCGGCCCCGGCCCGCTCGCTCAGCCGGATGGTGGCGGATCCGCTCATCGCGATCGCGTTCCGGCGCACCAGCAGCGGACCGGAGGGCGGAAAGACCCGATGCGGCGGCAGTTTATAATCACACTAAACTATTGGTCCGCTTCATCTTTCCCGATTAGTCGAGCGGCCGGGGATGTTCAAGGCGGCGGACCTGCGGCGTCTCGCCGACCGTCCCGGCGCGCAGCGGCGAAGCCTCACGGCCAGCTGAACGCACAACCGGAAGAGGAGAGAAGCAAGTTCTTCAATTTAGAATAATTACACAACATAGTGCTTGGCAATTGCATGCAACGCGCTATCAACGCGATCACATCGCCGTGATGCGAATGTAGAACGTAAATAATCTGCCGGTCTTGTGCCGTGCCGAGGGCATCTTAAAATGATTCTATCTTGCGCAACACCGAAGGCGCATGTGCTGGGATGCCTTTTCCGCGGACCTTTGTGCCTGGCCCTTCTGTCGACGACCTGTAGCCTCAGCCTCATTGCCGCGACGCAGGCCCAGGACGCACCGGCGACGGCGATCGAGCTGTCCGAATTGAGCGTCACCGGCGAGGGACGCAGCCTCGGCGGGAGCCTGTACGGGCCGGGCGGCGCCTCGGGCGCGGTGCCGGGCTACGTGGCGAGCCGCAGCACCGTCGCCACCAAGACCGACACGCCGATCATCGAGACGGCGCAATCGATCTCGGTCGTCGGCCGCAAGCAGATCGAGGACCAGAACGCCCTCACCATCAACCAGGCCCTGCGCTATACGCCGAGCGTCACCACCGAGCAGCGCGGCGGCGCGGGCTCGACCCGGCTGGAGCAGTTCTACATCCGCGGCTTCCAGGCGCCGATCTTCCTCGACGGGATGGTGCTGCCCGGCAGCCGCGACGCCTTCCCCACCGTCGACCCCTACCGGGTCGAGCGCGTCGACATCATCAAGGGGCCGACCTCGGTGCTCTACGGGCAGGCGGGGGCCGGCGGCATCGTCAACCTCGTCTCGAAGGTGCCCCAGTTCGTGCGCCACGGCGAGATCTTCGTGCAGGGCGGCGATTTCAACACGGTGCGCGGCGGCGTCGATGTCGGCGGCCCGATCCCGGCCGAGGCCGGGCCGCTCGCCGACCAGTTTGCCTACCGCCTGATCGCCTCCGGCTGGAACGCCGACGGGCCGGCCGTGACGACGCGCGTGGAGCGCGCCTTCATCAATCCGAGCCTGACGTGGCGGCCGTCGGCCGACACGCAGCTCACCGTGATCGGCAACTACCAGCGCGATCCCTTCTCGGGCTTCTACGGCGGCTTCCCGGCGGTGGGCACGGTGTTCCCGCGCAATTTCGGCAACGGCATCGTCGGCCGCCTGCCGGTCGACTTCTACGACGGCGACCGCAACTTCGAGCGCTCGGACCGCACGCAGGCCTCGGTCAGCTACCTGTTCGACCACCGCTTCAACGAGAACCTGCGCTTCCACTCGGCCGGGCGCTGGCTGACCTCGCAGGGCGATTACCGCAGCGTCTACAGCGCCTTCAACACCGCCAACGGCCCCTTCACCAGCGGGCCGATCATCGCGCGCTCGCGCGGCGGCACGAATGTCGACATCGACGCCCTGACCTTCGACAACAACCTCGTGGCGACCTTCGACACCGGCATCTTCGGGCACACCGCCCTCGTCGGCGTCGATTACCGCTCCATCGAGACGCGGACCCTCTCGGGCCCCTTCCCGACGGCGCCCAGCCTGAACGCGCTGGCGCCCAACTACTTCACGAACATCCCGCAGGTGCCCTTCACGGCGGATGCGCGCATCACCGCCGAGCAGACCGGCATCTACTTCCAGGACCAGATCAAGTTCGACCGCCTGGTCCTGACGCTGGGCGGCCGCTACGACTGGGCGCGCCAGACCGGGCCGACCCGCAACCTCACCACCAATCTCGTCACCAACCAGGACGTGCCGGCCGAGGCCTTCACGGGCCGGGCCAGCCTGCTCTACCTGTTCGACAACGGGATCGCCCCTTACGTCGCCTACAGCGAGGCCTTCGAGCCGATCGTCAACGGCCGCATCTTCGATCCGGCCTTCGGCGCCGCCGGGCGCATCCCCGACCCGATCACCAGCAACCAGTACGAGGCCGGCATCAAGTACCAGCCGCCCGGCACCGACATCCTGCTCACCACCGCCTTCTTCGACATCCGGCGCTCGAACGCGACCAACACCGATCCGGCCAATCCCAGCTTCGTCCTGCAGACCGGCGAGGTCGGCGTGCAGGGCGTCGAGTTCGAGGCGCGGGCGAACGTCACCGAATCCCTCTCGCTGGTTGGTGGCTTCTCCTTCCTCGACATCCGCAACACCCGCGACATCGGCACGACCAGCAATGACTTGACCGGTCAGCAAGTGCCGCTTGTCGGCCGGCGGCCGGTGCTGGTGCCGGACACCACCGCCTCGCTGTTCGTGGATTACCGCTTCACGGACGGGGCGCTCGCCGGCCTCGGGCTCGGCGGCGGCGTGCGCTATCTCGGCCCCTCCTGGGGCGATCCGGCCAACACCTTCAAGGTGCCGCCGAGCGTCCTCGTCGATGCGGTGCTGAGCTACGACCTGAAATACCTCACCCCGACGCTGGCGGGCTTCCAAGTGCAGGTGAACGCGCAGAACCTTCTCGACGAGCGCTACGTGACGGGCTGCTTCAGCTATTCGGGCTGCTATTACGGCCTGCCGCGCACCGTCCTCGCCACCCTGCGCTACCGCTGGTAGGAGGCGTCCCATGCGCAACGGCTTCCGCCAGTCGATGGCATGGCTGCACGCCTGGTCGGGGCTCGTGGTCGGCTGGGTGCTGTTCGCGGTCTTCGTCACGGGGACCGCGAGCTATTACCGGCCGGAGATCTCGCGCTGGATGCAGCCCGAGCTGCGCCAGAGCAGGGATCTCGGACCCGAGGCCCTGGCGACGGCCGCGGACCGGGCGGTCGCCTATCTCCAGCGGCACGCGCCGGAGGCGCGGGCGTGGTTCATCACGCTGCCCAGCGCCGAGAAGCCGCTGACGGGGCTGTTCTGGCGGAACGGCCCCGGCCTGCCGCCGAACCAAGTCCTGCTCGATCCCGAGACCGGAAACCCGGCCGCCGTGCGCGAGACGCGCGGCGGCGATTTCCTCTACCGCTTCCATTTCGAGCTGCACATGGCCCCGCTCTGGGGCCGCTGGATCGTCGGCATCTGCGCCATGATCATGCTGGTGGCGCTGGTCTCCGGCGTGATCACGCACCGGCGCATCTTCGCCGACTTCTTCACCTTCCGCCGCCACGCCAAATCCGCGCAGCGCGGCTGGCTCGACGCGCACAACGTCTCGGGCGTGCTGGCGCTGCCCTTCCACCTGATGATCACCTATACCGGCCTCGTCACGCTGGCGCTGATGTATATGCCCTGGGGCGTGCAGACGGCCTACAAGGGCGACCAGCAGCGCTTCTTCGCCGAGACCGGGCAGGTCACCGCGTCGCGCCCGCCCGCCGGCCGGCCCGGCACCCTGGCCCCGGTCGGACCGATGGTGCGGCAGGCGATGGAGGCGGTGTCCGAGCCGCTGGAGCGGATCTCGGTCGTCAACCCGCGCGACGCGCACGCCTCGGTCGTCGCGGTGTTCGAGGAGCCGCACGGCCTCTCGCACGAGCACCCGCAGGTCGCCTTCGACGGGACGACCGGCGAGGTCCGCGAGATCCGCAAGGGCGGCCTCAAGCCGGCCTCGAAGACCTTCACGACGATGGTCGGCCTGCACGAGGCGCATTTCGCCGGCCCTGTCCTACGCCTCCTGTTCTTCCTCTGCGGCCTCGGCGGCTGCGCCATGGTCGCCACCGGCCTGCTGCTCTGGACGGTCGCGCGCCTTCCCAAGCCGGGCGTCCGGCCCCCCTGGATCCTGCGCCTCGTCGAAGGGCTCAACATCGCGACCATCGCCGGCCTGCCGATGGCGATCGCCGCCTATTTCCTGGCCAATCGCCTGCTGCCGGTGGGCCTGGCGGATCGCGCCGCTTGGGAGATCCGGGCCTTCTTCGCCGTCTGGCTCGCGGTCGCCCTGATCGCCCCGTTCCGGCCCCGGGTGCGGGCGTGGCCGGACATGCTGTCCGCGGCGGCCGCCCTCTACGCCGCCGTCTGCGTCGCGGACGGCCCACGGCTCCTCGGCGCCGCCCTGGACCCGGCCGGGCTTTCGTGGCCGCCGGGCCTTGCCTTCGACGGGGTGATGCTGGGCCTCGCCGCTCTCCTCCATGGCGCGGCCCGCAAGGCCGGCTCGGGCTCCAGAACCGCGGCCGATCGCGCCGGACCGGCCCGCGCCTCGCAATCGGCGGCCTGACCCCGCCTCCGCTTCAGGCCACGCGGCTCAGGAGCAGGGCGAGAACCGTCAGGGCGAGAGCCAGCGAGACGAGCTTCCAGAACAGCACCGGGTTGCGCTCGAGGAGCGCTGCTCGGCGTACGCCCGGAAGCGACGGATTCGGGTGGCGCAGGTCGTGGACGAAGGCGGAGAGCGCGTCGTAGCGCAGGGCCGGGTTGGGGTGCACCGCCTTGCGCAGGGCCGCGTCGAGATAGGGTGGCAGGCCCGGCCGCGCAGCGGCGACGGAGACGTAGTGCAGGCGCCGTCCCCGCGCCGCGCCGAGCGACCGCGCCGCCTCGGCACCGTAGGGCAGACGCCCGGTGAGCATCTGATAGGCGATGACGCCCACCGAGAAGATGTCCGAAGCCGGGCTCGCCGGGTCGCCCGCTAGGCATTCGGGCGCCGTGTACTGGAGCGTGCCGAGCATCGGCTCGGCCGCCGCGCCCTCCTCCGCGAGCCCCGCGACCCGCGTCGAGCCGAAATCGACGATGCGGACCGTCTCGGCCGCATCGATGAGGATGTTCTGCGGGCGCAGGTCCTGGTGCACCATCTCGCGCCGGTGCAGGGCCTGCACGCCGCGCGCGATCTGCTCGACGATGCGCCGCACCGCCTCGGGCTCCGGCAGGGGATTGTCCCGCATCCACTGGGCCAGGCTCTGGCCCTCGACATAGGCCATCACCGCGTAGAGGTGGCTGCGCCGCCGGGTCTGGGGCGGGGCCTTCAGGAGGTGCGGGCTGTCGACGCGCCGGGCGACCCATTCCTCCATCACCAGCCGGCGGAGCGCAGCGGGATCGGCGCGCAACTCCGTCGCGGGCACCTTGAGGGCGACCGGGTCTCCGGTCTCGGTGTCACGGGCAAGGTAGACGTGGCTGCGTGCGCTCGCATGGAGCGTGCGCAGGACGTGGTAGCCGTCGAACTCCGTCGGCGGGTCGAGCAGCGGGGCCGGAGGCAGATCCTCGACCCGATCCGCGAGCTCGGCCCGATCGCCAGCCGGGACGGCATCGATGCGCACGATCTGGACGGTGAGATTGTCGCCGCTGCCGTTCTCGTAGGCGCAGCGCACGATGTCGCGGGCAGCCTGGCCGAGATCGTCGCCGTTGCGGGCGATCGCCGCGACGATGGCCTCGGGCCGCACATGCTCGTGCACTCCGTCCGTGGTCAGGACGAAGACGTCGCCGCGCTCGATCGCGACCGTGCGGTGGTCGATCTCGACATGCGCTGCCGCCCCGAGCGCCCGGCCGAGATAGGTCTCGCCGGCCGCGACCACGACGCGGTGGTCCTCGGTGAGGTCTTCGAGCGAGCGCCCGGCGACGCGCGCGATGCGGGCGTCGCCCACATGGAAGATGTGGGCGGTGCGCGAGCGCAGGACGAGGGCGCTGAAGGTGGTGACGTAGCCCCTGTCCCGGCCGCCCTCGGGATCATGCAGGTGCCGGTTGCGCCGGGTCTCGGCGTGGAGCCAGGAATTGGTCGCGCCGATCACGCGGCGCGCCGACGTCTTCACCGACCATGTGTCGGGCGTGTCGTAGTAGTCGGTGAGGAAGCTCTTGACCGCCGTCTCGCTGGCCACGTGGCTGACGGGGCTGCTGCCGATCCCATCGGCGATGGCGATGGCGGCGCCCTTGAGCGCGAGGGCGGGGCGCCCGGGGATGAGGGCGCCGTGGAAATCCTGGTTGGCCGCCTTGCGGCCGGCTTCGCTGTGCTGGCCGAGGGTGAGCGTGAGGTCCGAGGGCATCGGCGGGTCCCGGCAGACCGGACCCCGGGCCTGTGCGGCGCGGGATCCGGCGGTCAAGCCGGGATCAGGCGGCGAGGCGACGCCCGGCCGCCACCACACTCCGCTTCGGGGCGGTGCGGACATGGGTGGTGTAGAGAGTGAGACCGGTGAAGGCGAGGCCGCCGACCAGGTTGCCCAGCACGGTCGGGATCTCGTTCCAGAAGAAGTAGTCGCCGATCGAGAACTGGCCGCCCATGAGCAGGCCGAAGGGGAACAGGAACATGTTCACCACGGAGTGCTCGAAGGTCATGTAGAAGAACACCATGATCGGCATCCACATGGCGATCACCTTGCCGCTGACCGTCGTCGAGATCATCGCGCCGACGACGCCGGTGGAGACCATCCAGTTGCACAGCATGCCGCGGATGAAGATCGTGAACCAGCCGCCCACGCCGTGCGCGGCGTAGCCGACGGTGCGGCGCTCGCCGATATGGGCGATGAATTCGCCGACCTTGTCGGCCGGGCCGGTGAAGCCGAAGGTGAAGACGAAGCCCATCATGAAGGCGACCGTCAGCGCGCCGAGGAAGTTGCCGAGGAAGACCAGACCCCAATTGCGCAGCACGCCGCCCCAGGTGACGCCCGGCCGGCCGTCGAGGAGGGCCAGCGGCGCCAGCACGAACACCCCGGTGAGCAGGTCGAAGCCCAGCAGGTAGAGCATGCAGAAGCCGACCGGGAACAGGGCCGCGCCGAGGATCGGGATGCCGGTCTGCTGCGTGATGGTGACGGCGAAGACCGCCGCGAGCGCCAGGATCGCGCCGGCCATGTAGGCGCGGATCACGGTGTCGCGGGTCGACATCAGGATCTTGGATTCTCCGGCATCCACCATCTTGGTGGCGAATTCTGCAGGCGCGAGATAGGCCATGTCGTCTCCTGTTCGGTTCGATGCGTCTGCAAGGCCAGCCGGCAGGGCCGGATGATCCCGCCCCCCGGCCGCGCTCCGTTGCGCGGCTTGCAGCAGGCGTGCCGGATGCGGGAATACCGGCCCGCACGCCTGTCGAATGCGGGGCTAGCAAGATCCGGACCTCTGCGGACACGGCCCGCGTCCAGGACGTCCTGAGCCGCCGAATGGTCTGCCGAGCGGGGCCGTGCTATTCCCGTTCTACGCGAGTGGCGTCCCGGCGCGGCCGGACAGCGCGCTTCGGGACGGAGCACAGGATGCACGCGGTCGTTGTGGACGCGGCACTCCCGACCTCGATCCGCGCCGAAGCCGGCCGGGCGTTGCGCCTGTCCGCGAGCCTCGTCTGCCGCGCCTCCGGCGCTGTCACGCCCGCGCTTCCGCCCTTCGCCGACCTGTTCCGCCCCCGGTCCCGGCACCGCTCGGCCAGAGCGCTCCTGAGCCGAAGGGGAGGCTCGCTCGGCGAAAGAGAACGCGCGAAATCAAGACCCTAGAGGCGACCTCGATGGCACCGCGATGGGAAACGGCTCTCGGGGAGTCCGATCCGACAAGAAGAAAACACAACACATAGAACCACAAAATGGGAGTGAAACGATGCTGCAAGAGGCGACGACCAAGCTCGGGGCCTGTCCGCACGACTGTCCCGATACCTGCTCGATGATCTATACGGTGACGGACGGACGTCTGACCGAGGTCCGTGGCAATCCCGACCACCCGATGACCCGCGGCGCGCTCTGCGCGAAGCTCAACGACTTCGACAAGCACCACTACAATCCCGACCGCCTGCTCTATCCGATGCGGCGCGCCGGCCCGAAGGGCAGCGGCCTGTTCGAGCGCATCAGCTGGACGGAGGCCCTCGACGAGATCCACCGGCGCTGGGGCGCCATCATCGAGACGCACGGGGCCGAGGCGATCCTGCCCTACAACTATCTCGGCAACGAGGGCACGGTGCAGGGGCTGACCGTCGGGGACGCCTTCTTCAACCGGCTCGGCGCCACGGTCGCCGAGAAGACCTTCTGCGGCTCTGGCTCGTGCACGGCCTGGCTGCTGACGGTCGGCCCGACCAACGGCACCGATCCTCTGAGCTTCGCGCAGTCAAACTATATCGTGATCTGGGGCTGCAACTCGGTCTCGACCAATCTCCATCACTGGCACATCGTGAAGGAGGCGCAGCGCAACGGCGCGAAGGTGGTTGTGATCGACCCCTATCGCTCGCGCACCGCGAAGGAGGCCGACTGGCACCTCGCTCCGAAGCCCGGCACCGACGGGGCGCTCGCGATGGCGCTGATCCAGGTCATCATCGCGGAAGGGCTGACCGACGACGACTACATCGCCCGTCACACGGTCGGCTTCGAACAGCTCAAGGAGCGTGCCGCCCCGTTCACCCCCGACTACGCGGCCGGGATCTGCGGCATCCCCGCCGAGGATATCCGCAGGCTGGCGCGCGAATACGCCACCACCCGCAACGCGGCGCTGCGGCCCGGCATCGCGGTCGAGCGCAGCGCGGGCGGCGCGCAGGCGCTCCGGGCGATCTTCTCGCTGCCGGCCCTCACCGGCTCGTGGAAGGATCCGGGCGGCGGCGTCTATCAGATGCCGCTCTGGGAATTCCCGGTCCACTGGGACCGGGTCTGCCGGCCGGACCTGATCCCGGAGGGCACGCGCGCGCTCAACGTGCTCAAGCTCGGCGCGATCCTGACCGGCGAGGCCGGCATCGAGCCCGGCATTCACGCGCTGATGGTCTACAACGCCAACCCGGTCTCGAACGCGACCGAGACGGCCAAGATCAAGCGCGGGCTCGCCCGCGAGGATCTGTTCACGGTGGTCAGCGAGCATTTCGTCACCGACACCGCCCGCTATGCCGACATCCTGCTGCCCGCCACCATGGCGGCCGAGCACGACGACATGATGTTCTCGTGGGGGCACTTCTTCTTCACGCTCAACCAAAAGGCGATCGAGCCGCCGGGCGAGACGGTCTCGAACGCCGAGCTGTTCCGGCGGCTCGCCAAGCGGTTCGGCTTCACCGAGCCGCAATTCGCGATGAGCGAGACCGAGCTGATGGAATGGTACCTCGACTGGGACAGCCCCAAGCTCGGCGGCATCACCATGGACCATTTCCGCGAGCACGGCTGGTATCGGCTCAACCTCGGGAATCCGGAGAGCCGCACGCCCCACGCGGAGGGCAACTTCCCGACGCCCTCGGGCAAGTGCGAGTTCTACTCGGAGACGGCCGCGACCACCGGCAACTTCGTGGCCCCGCCCTTCCGGCAGATGTACGAGCAGAAGCAGGGCGGCGAGGCGCTCGATCCGCTGCCAGGCTACGTGCCGGCCAACGAGCGGCCCGAGACCAACCCGGCCCAGGCCGAGCGCTACCCGCTCAACATCGTCTCGCCCAAGAGCCACGGCTTCCTGAACTCGCAATACGCGAACGAGGCGCACAAGATCGCCCGGCAGGGGGCCCAGGCGATCCTGATCAATCCGCAGGACGCGCAGTCGCGGGAGATCACGGAAGGCGCGCTCGTGCGGGTGTTCAACGCGCGCGGCGCCTTCCACGGGCAGGCCAAGGTCACGGAGGACGTGCCGCCCGGCCTCGTCGTCGCCTCGCTCGGCTACTGGCACGCGCTCAACCGCGACGGCGCCGTCAACGTGATCAGCGCCTCGACCTATGGCGGGATGGGACACTCGCCGACCTTCAGCGACAACCTCGTCGAGGTCGGGCTCGCACAGTAGGGCAGGCCCGGCGGCGGCGCGGAGGGCGCCGCCGCCCCTGCCCGGCTCGCATCGCGTCGGGCGGCGCGCTCGCACCGAACCGGTAGCCACCTCGGCGGTGCGCGTTCTAGAACGGCCGCGAGCCGGGAGGAGCGCAGAATGGCCCGCTTGAGCATCCGTATCGATCTCGGCCCCGACAACCGCCTGGGCCCGGGCAAAGTGCAGCTCCTCGAGATGATCGCCGAGCACGGCTCGATCTCGGCCGCGGGCCGGGCGCTGGGCATGTCCTATCGCCGGGCCTGGCTGCTGGTGGAGGCCCTGAATATCGGCTTCGGTCAGCCGCTCGTCGAAGCCCAGGTCGGCGGCAAGGCCGGCGGCGGCGCGCGGCTCTCGCCCTTCGGCACGGACGTGGTCGCCCATTACCGGGCGATCGAGCAGGCGGCCGAGACGGCGGCGGCCCCCTTCCTGGCGCGCCTGACGGCCGCCCCCGCGCCCGACATCCGCGCGAAGGGGCAGGCCTGAGCGCAGGCGCTCCCCCGCTTCGCACGCTGGGGCGGGTTCAAGGTCCGCAGCCCCGCCTCGGATCGGCACGGTTTTCTTATATTCTACTTATGAGAATTGCCATAAAAGCCCTCGTTTTCTTGCCGGCAGTCCAGACATCAGATTGGCATTTCATCCGATACTGATGATCGGGCCGCGCGATGGCCGCCGAACGCTTCCCGTTCGCGCAAGCCCCTGCTAGAGCGCCCTCCGCCGAAGGGACCACCGGTTCGGCGCACGTTTGTGCCTTGAGACGCATGCTGGACGAATCCGACACCGACGCGACGACGCGCATCCTGATCGTCGAGGACGACGGCGATATCCGTGGCGTGCTCGCCCGCGGCTTCACGGCGGAGGGCTTCTCCGTCGCCGAAGCCGGCGGGGTCGACGACGCGCTCAGGGCGGCGCAGGATCGCCAGCCGAACGCGATCCTGGTGGACATCCAGCTTCCGGACGGCTCGGGGCACGAGATCTGCCGCTCCCTGCGCGCGGGCGGCTATCCCGGTGCGATCCTCTTCCTGAGTGCCCGCGACGAGGTGCGCGACCGTGCCGAGGGCCTCGCCCTCGGGGCCGACGATTACATCGTGAAGCCCTTCGATTTCGATGAATTGCTGGCCCGCGTGCAGGCCCAGGTGATGCGCCGCGAGGCCGATGCCGCCCGCACGAGCGTCAGGGCGGGCCGTCTCACCCTCGATCTGACCACGCGGCAGGTCCAGATGGGCGAAGCCTCCGTCCGGCTGACGCCGCGCGAGGCGGATCTGCTGCTGCTGTTCATGGAGAACGCCAACCGGCCGGTGTCGCGCGCGCAGATCTTCAACAAGGTCTGGGCCAACCAGGGCGGCCAGTCCCTCAACGTGGTCGATGTCTATGTCGGATACCTTCGGGTGAAGCTCTCCGAGATCGAACAGCTCGGCGGCGGCGCGGTCGTGACCGTGCGCGGGCGCGGCTTCATGCTCGATCTGAACGCGCCGGGGCGACATGCGGGCCGGGCAGCCGCCGGACGGGTCGGCATCTGAGGGGAGCCGCGCGGGCCGCGGCCACGGAGCGGGCCGTCAGCCCGGCAGGGTCAGGCGCACCCGGAGGCCGCCGAGCGCGGCATCCTCGAGCACGAGGGATCCCCCGTACAGTTCGGCGAGCTCCAGGGCGATCGGCAACCCGAACCCGTGGCCGGGCTGGCTCTCGTCGAGGCGGCGACCCCGCTTCAGCACCGCCGCCCTGGCCTCCGCGTCCAGCCCCTGCCCGTCATCCTCGACCCAGACGACGACCTCCGCGCCGGCCCGCCGCGCCTCGATCCGCACGCGGCCGCGGCACCAGCGGCACGCATTCTCGATCAGGTTCCCCAGCATCTCGTCGAGGTCCTGAGGATCGCAGGCCACCCCCAGGCCGTCCGGCACCCGGCTGACGACGTCGACGCCCTTCTCGGCATGGATCCGCGCCAGCACCATCGCGAGGTCGGCCACATGCGCGGCGAGATCGACCCGCGCCCGGGCGGGACCTCCGACAGCCGCGGCGCGGGCGCGGCGCAGATGGTGCCGGATCCGTCGGTCCATGCTCGCGACCAGCGGCGCGAGCGCGCCGTCCCGGTCGGCACCGGTCTCCGCCAGCGCCATCGACAGCGTCGCGAGCGGCGTCTTCAACCCGTGCGCGAGGTTGGCGACGTGGCCGCGGGCATGGTCCAGGCTGGCCGCGTTCTGGTCGAGGAGAGCGTTGATCTCCGCGACCAGGGGGCGGACCTCCGCGGGCTGCCGCAGGGGCAGCCGCGCGATTCCGCCGGCCCGCACCGCGGCCAGCTGATCGCGCAGGCGGCGCAGGGGACGCAGGCCGAGATGGACCTGCAGGAGGACGCCGGCGAACAGGAACAGGCCGACCACGCCGAGGCAGAGGCCGAGCGTGCGCAGCGCCTCGAGGACCGGCCCGCGCAGGGCCGCGGCCGGGGCCGAGGCGACGAGGATCGTCGGCGGCCCGCCCGCCTCGCCGGGCCATGTCAGGATGCGCAGGATCAGGCTCTCGCCCCAGGGATCCGTGCCGTCGGCCGGGACGGGCCGATCCCCGTCCTGCCGCTTCTCCGGAATCTCGGGAAGGGACAGGATCCGACCGCCCAGCGAGGCGGAACCGAGCACCGTCTCGCCGCGCCGGATCTGCCAGTACCAGCCGGAGCGATGCCGCTCGAAGGGCGAGCCGTCGCGGCCACCGCCGAGCGGGAGACCTCCGGAGCCGGGCCCGTGCCGCGCCGCATCCGCCTTCGCCGAACGCGCATCCGGGTCGGGAGAGAGCGCCCCGGGATCCTGGCGCAGGTCGGCGACCAGGGACAGGATGCGGTCGTCGAGCCGGCCGTCGATCTGTCCGCGAACGAAGCGGTGCAGGACGAAGCCGATGGAGAGGCCGGCCGCCACCAGGGCCACGCCGAGGAACAGCCCGGCCGCCAGCAGGAGACGGCGCTGCAGCGAGCCCGGTCCGCCGAGCCAGGCGCGGCGTCGCGGTTTCGGGCGGAGCGCGTGGGGCGCGGGCACGTCCCTCACAGGCTGCCCTGCGGCATCAGCCGGTATCCGTGGCCGCGCACCGTCTCGATGGCGGCGGGCGCGATCTTCCGGCGCAGGCGCGTGATGATCACCTCGATCGAGTTCGAATCGACCTCGGCATCACCGTCATAGACGCGCTCGATGAGCTGGCTGCGCGGCACCACCGCCTCCTTGCGCAGGATGAGGCAGCACAGCACGCGCCATTCCAGCCCGGTGAGCCGCAACGGCAGGCCATGGTGCTCGACGGTGCCGAGCCCGGGATCGTAGGTGAGCGGCCCGCAGGCGATCCGGGGCGCCCCGCTGGCCTGGCTGCGGCGCACCAGGGCGCGCAGGCGCATCACGAGCTCCTCCACCCGGAACGGCTTGACGAGATAATCGTCGGCCCCGGCCTTGAAGCCCGCGACCTTGTCGCTCCAGCCGTCGCGCGCCGTGAGGATCAGCACCGGCATCGTGCGTCCGGCGGCGCGCCAGCCCTGCAGCACCGCGACGCCGTCCCGCTTGGGCAGGCCGAGATCGAGCACGACGGCATCGTAGGCCTCCGTCTCGCCGAGATGGCCGGCATCCAGGCCGTCGCGGGCCAGATCGAGGGCGAAGCCTTCCGCGCGCAACGCCTTGGCCAGTTCGGCGGCGAGCGCCGCGTCGTCCTCGACCAGCAGGATCTTCATGACCGTCCAAATCTTGAGGCCGCGGATCCGGGGGCCCCTCCATCGAAGCGGCGACCGGCTCGGCGGAGGAGAGCGCGTCGGAGCAAGCACGTAAGGCCTTTTCCTCGGACGTGGTTGCCGGTTCCGCCAAAAAATCAGGCGCTCTCAAGCGGATAGATCCGGCCTGGAGCGCAACGCGATCGGGAGCCGCTCTAGAATCCGCTGTTTAACCGAACCTGAACGAAGCGGTTCAGCATGGGTTTCGCCCGGCGTCCTAGACATTCGCCAACCCGAAAGGGCCAACGATCATCAGGACATCAGATCATCATGAGCGACAAGACGGTCATCGACGGCACGGCGCACGACGCGGCGGAGCGGGCTTCCAGCCCGGCACGCCCCCACCGGCCCCGCCGGGGTCTCGTGGTCGGCGCCATCGCGGCCCCCCTCGCCCTCGGCGCGGCCGGCCTCTCCCTCGCCCGCCCCGGACCGGACCTGTCTCCCACGCCGGTCGCACCGACCGCCATCTCGGCCCTCGCCCCGTCCGGCGCCATCGCGGCCAAGGGCGAGGTCACCGAGATCTTCGGCAACAAGTTCGTGATTCAGGACGCCACCGGCCGGGCCCTGGTCGAGACCGGCCGCGCGGGTGAGGACGGCGCACTCGTCACCAAGGGCGAGACCGTCACCGTCCAGGGCCGCTTCGAGAAGGGGTTCCTGCACGCCCGGATGATCACCCGCGCGGAGGGCAGTCCGATCCTTCTCGGCCGGCCCGGCGGTCCGCCGCCCGGCACGGTGGACTGGGCCAAGGACAAGGTCGGGCTCGGCCCGCAGCCCGACCTGCCCGCCCTGACCGCCGCCATCGAGAAGGCCGGCTACGGCGACATCCGCGTCACCGGTCGCGGCCCGCGCCATCTGGATGTCGCGGCCAAGGGTCCGGACGGGCGGGAACGCCTGCTGCATGTCGATTTCGACGGCCGCATCCGCGAGCGACCGCTGCTCTGACCACTGCGACGCGCGACGATGGCCGGACGAGGCCGGATTCGTCGCGCGCCGGACCGGCCGGCGCGACGGCGGACGGTCCGGTGAACGAACGCCTCAGGGTGGCACGGCGGGCGGCACAATTTTCAAGATCAAAATCAAAGCAGAACAACCGTCCGTTGCATCATTGCTATCTTCAAGCCGGAACCGATGGCTGCTTCCTGCATACCAGGCTCTCTCGCGGCCTCGTGATCTGCTCCACCGGAACCCACCCGGGCGCCAGAACTTGAGCGGCGGCTGCTCGCGAGGGTCAGCGCTGCGTTCGCGCAGAAAAGCGTCGATTCAAGACGGAGCCCCGTCCATGCCTAGCGAATGGGTTCCGTCCCCCATCAGGATCGTCCGGCTGGCGATCCGTCCGGTCCACGGCGCGGATATCGTTGCCCCCTTGGCGAGCGGCGGTTGAGATGGCGTCATCCCACAGCCCGGGCTCTGCGATGCGCGATCCCTTCGTCGTCCTCCATGTCGGGGATCTTCATCTGACCGGCAGCGGCCAAGCCAATGTCCGCGACTTCGCCGCCATCCTCGACGAGATCGCCGGGCTCGCGCCGCGCGGGGCCTTCGACTTCGTGTACCTGCCGGGCGACCACGCGGAGGACGGCACGGCCGCACAGTATGCGATTCTGGAGGGCGCCCTGAATCGTCATCCCGATTTGCCGGTCCGGCTGATTGCCGGAGACCACGATCGCCAATACGGCACGATGATCGATTTCGACGCGACGTTCGCCCGGATCGCGGGCAGCCCCCGTGGCGGGACGCACCGCGCCCGCCACAATCATCTGCCCCGGCCGCGAGCGCCGGGATCCGTGACGCAGTACTACTACGCTGAGACGATCGGCGGCGTGCGTTGCCTGTTCCTCGACATGGTCAGCGCCGGCTACGGCGAGAAGGGCTTCGGCCTCGATTTCCGGCTCGGTCCCTGCCAACTCGATTGGCTCGGCCGCAAACTCAAGAAAGCCGCCGCCGCCGGGCTGCCCTGCGCCGTCTTCGCCCACACCTATCCGGACGATCTGCGAGTCCCCGAGGAGCGGATCGCGCTCGCGGGCCTGATCCGGGGCTATGGCGTACGCCTCGTCGAGATGGGCCACACCCACTACAACGAGCTGGCGCATGACGGGCGCACCCTCTACGCGGCGGCCCGCTCCGTCGGCCAGAACGAGGACGGCTCGGTCGGCTACGCCGTCGCGGCGATCGATGGGGCGGTCACGAGCTGGCGCTTCAAGCCGCTCGACAGGGCATTGCCCTTCGTGATGATCACGAGCCCTGCCGACCGCCGCCTCGCCACGGCGGCGCTCGACTCCACCGACGGACGGATCGAGGTGCGCGCGCTCGTGCTGTCGAAAGCAGCCCAGAGCGCGTGGCGCTGCTATGTCCGCGTCGATGACGGTCCTGCGCAACCGATGAAGCCGGACGGCCCGCGCGCTGTCCATGCCTGGATCGACTGGCCGGAGGGGGCGCGCCGCCTCTCCGTCGAGGTCACGGATGGGACCGCGACCGTCGGCGCGACCATGCCGAACACCGATATCGACGTGATCGAGCCTGTCCGGCGCAGCTTCGTGCCGCCGCCGGCGCCGCAGCGCCCCGGCAGCGATACGTTCCGGCTTCCGGCCTGGCCGGTGAAAGGCGTGCGCGGCGACCAGCTCGGCCCGAACCGAGCCGGCCGCAAATGGTAGACGGCGGGTCTCGACCGACCTGCCGCCGGTCAGAACCCGGCCGATAGGCCTCACGAAACACCACGAGACAACGGGGACGACGAACGTGGCTGCCGCCTGGGGGCTTCCCCTCAACCTGACCACTTGGATCATCGCCGCGCTGGCGACCCTCGGCGTGATCCTGAGACCCTTCTCCTGGCCGGAGGCGATCTGGGCCGTGCTGGGCGCCGGCGCCCTCGTCGCCCTCGGCCTGCTGGCGCCCGGCACGGCCTGGGACGGCGTCCTCAAGGGCACCGACGTCTACCTCTTCCTCGTCGGCATGATGCTGCTCTCGGAGATCGCCCGGAAGGAGGGGCTGTTCGACTGGCTCGCCTCCCACGCCGTGCGCGCCGCCCGGGGCTCGGCCACGCGGCTCTTCCTGCTCGTCTACGTCGTCGGCACGGTGGTGACGGTGTTCCTGTCGAACGACGCCTGTGCGGTCGTGCTGACGCCGGCCGTGTTCGCCGCGACCAAGGCGGCCGGGGTCAAGCAGCCCCTGCCCTACCTGCTCATCTGCGCCTTCATCGCGAACGCCGCGAGCTTCGTGCTGCCGATCTCCAACCCGGCCAATCTCGTCGTCTTCGCCGAGCACATGCCGCCGCTCGGACGCTGGCTCGCGACCTTCACCCTCCCCTCCATCCTCGCCATCGTGGCGACCTATGTCGCGCTGCGCCTCACCCAGAACCGCGCCCTGACGGGCGAGACGGTGGCGACCGATGTCGAGACGCCGGCCCTCGGGCTCGGCGGCAAGGTCGCGGGCGCCGGGATCATCGCCACCGGCGCGGCCCTGATCGGCGCCTCGGCAGCCGGGATCGACCTCGGCCTGCCGACCTTCGTGGCGGGTCTCGCCACCACCCTCCTCGTGCTGCTCATCAACCGCGGCGGCATTGTGGAGGTCGCCAAGGATGTGTCCTGGAGCGTGCTGCCGCTGGTGGCCGGCCTCTTCGTCCTGGTCGAGGCCCTGGAGAAGACCGGCGTGCTCACGATGCTCGCCGATCTCCTGAAGCGCACGGCGCAGGGCGATCCGGCCACGGCCGCCTGGGCCGGGGGCGCCCTCGTGGCGCTCGGCTCGAACCTCGTGAACAACCTGCCCGCGGGCCTTCTGGCAGGCGCGGCGGTGCAGGCCGCCCAGGTGCCGGAGAAGGTCGCCGGCGCGATCCTGATCGGGGTCGATCTCGGGCCGAACCTGTCGGTGACCGGCTCGCTCGCCACCATCCTGTGGCTCACCGCCATCCGCCGCGAGGGCGAGACCGTGTCCGCCTGGGCCTTCCTGAAGCTCGGGCTCCTCGTGATGCCGCCGGCCCTCGCCCTGGCGCTCGCCGCCCTGATCCTCGTCTGATCCCGCCCCCGCCCGCTCCGGAGACGTGACCGCGTGACCGCCGCCCTGCTCTATCCCTTCATCATCGTGGCCGGCGCCCTGCAGGCGCTCGGCAATTCCATGAACGCGCAGCTGCGCGGGCACCTCGTCAACCCGTTCCTGGCGGCGTCCGTCTCCTTCCTGCCGATCGTCTTCGTCTTCGCGACGCTGTTCCTGGTGATGCCGACGCCGCTGCCCAGCCTGGACAGCCTCGGCACCATGCCCTGGTACGCGCCCCTCGGCGGCGTGGCCGGCGCGGTGGCGGTGTTCGGCGGGCTCGCCTTCGTGGACAAGGTCGGCGCCGGCCCCTTCAACGGCCTGACGCTGACGGCCAACATCCTGACCTCGCTCGCGCTGGACTCCTTCGGCCTGTTCGGGCTGGCGGGCGGCGGCTTCAAGCCGATGCCCTGGCTCGGCGGGCTGCTCATGGCCGTGGGCGTGACCTTCATCGCCCGCGTCACCCCCGACAAGGGCGAGACGAAGGAGACGGGGCACGGCCTCAATCCGAAGCTGCTCTACCCCTTCATCGTCGTCGCGGGTGCGCTTCAGGCCATCGGCGTCGTCTGGAACGCGCAGCTGCGCGGCGCCCTGGTCAATCCCTGGCTCGCGGCGCTGGTGTCGTTCCTGCCGGTGGTGTTCGTGTTCGTGCTGGTCTTCCTGCTGCGCCAGAAGCCCCTGCCGCAGAGGGCGGATATCGAAGGCGTGCGCTGGTGGATGCCGCTCGCGGGCCTGACCGGCGCGGTGGCCGTGTTCGCGGGCCTGCTGTTCGTCGACAAGGTCGGGGCGGGCGCCTTCAACGGCCTGCTGATCACGGCCAACCTGCTGACCTCCGTGGCGCTCGACCATTTCGGCTGGCTCGGCATGAGGCAGGTGCGCGCCGGCCCCGCACGGCTCGGCGGGGCCGCGCTCATGGTGGCCGGAATCGTCCTCATCTCGCTGTTCTGAGGGCGGGAGCCCCGAGGAGCGCAGGGGACAGGCGCTCGGAGCGGGCGACCGGTCCAGCCGCACGGCATCCGGACGGCCTGCCGTGTTTCAGCTCAGGGGATCCGGGCCACCGCGACGAGCGAGCCGCCCTCCAGGAGAAGGAAACGGATCCCTGCCTGCCTGAGCGCGGCCAGGGCCGCGCGGCGGCTGCGGCTGGCGCGGCTGGAACGTCCTTCCTCAAGACGCCGCACGGTGGAGAAGGACAGGCCGCTTGCCTCGGCCAGGTCCTGCATGGACCAGTCGAGCAGGCCGCGGGCCGCGCGGATATGACAGCTCTCGATCCGATGATCCGATGCCAGAGGATCTTGCCTCGGAGCGCCCGTCGCTTCGGCCTCGAACAGCGCGTCCAGACCAGGATCGGGCGTCGTCCACAGCCCTGCGGGGATCCAGGTCATCGGCCGCACGAGCCTGTCGCTGCGCAGGCTGGCGACGTCCTTGGGATCGACGGCAGGATCGACTGACATGGCGGGACTCGGCTGGAACCGGCAGGCAAGGGGAACACCGGGATCCGGACGGCAGGCAGCCACGGAGCCGGGCATTGGACGCCGATGCGCCTGAGCGACATCGGCAGATCTTGATTTAAGTTACGATAGTCTTCGCTACACACCGCTGACTGGCGAGAACTTCGAGACGGTCGTCCGATCGATCCATGGAGAGGACAGTCTTCAGACTATCCTTCGAATCGGAAGCAAAGTCCAATTCCAATTCATCAGCGATCCATTCAGATCCGATATACCGCTCCGTCGTGCGAGCTTACGGCGTGTTGCGTCATGTCGGGTCGCACGGTTTGTCGCGCCATCCGGAGCGCGCCATTGTGCAAGCTAAGGCAATCGTCTTGCCAGATACCGGCGTTTTTCTGCACATGTCTTGCCCGGTACGTGGCCACTGGTTCGACCAACGAAGGCGCGTCGAACCCAGGATTGAGGCGTCCGAAGCCCGGACGTTGAACATCAGGCTCCCGACAGCGGCCGCTTTCGAGACCGCACGGCATGGTTGCCACCCTGCGCGTCACCTTTCCGGGCATCATGCGTGACGGGAACGTCCTGCCGCGATGGAGGCCGGCGAGCCGGATGGCACCGCGGGCCTAGCAGCGGGCCGCCTGACCAATGGATCTCCGCACACAATCAAGGCGTGCATGGCAATGAATATGCTATTCTCTGTTGTATCTTTTTTCCGAATCCAGGCCTCACATTAAGATTATCGAAACATGGCCTGCGCGATGACATCACGATTACGTGCGACGAGGGCTCAAATGCTGCTTTTAGCTCGATTGAAAATCCTTCCCAAGCTGTCCCTGGCGATCGGGCTGATCGCCCTGACCGTAGGCGTCTGCATCTGGTACGCACAGGCGCGCATGACCCGTATCGATGACGCCTACAGCATCTATATCGTGCGTGAGGCGCGTGCGGAGGCCGTGTCACGCCGGATCAACCGGCTCGTCATCGAGCTGAACTACTGGGTCTACCGGACCATCGCCGAAATCGATCCCGAGCAGATAACGGCGGCCAATGCGGCCTTCGACAAGGTGCTGCCCAGGCTTAACGACGAAGTGAAGGACCTGAAGGACAAAGCCCCCACCTTTCAGACCGAAATCGAAAGCTTGACGAGACGGATCGAGACGTTGGTCGTCGAGGCGACCGAGGCGCGCCGTCAAGCCATGGCGGGTCGCAACTCCGTGGCGCTGGATGCCATGCACAGCAAGGTCGATCCTCTCTTCTTCGCTATCGCAAAGGATAACGGCAAGCTGGGCGACGACATCGCGGCCTATGTCTCGCGTGCATCCGACGATCTCACGGACCAGACCAACGCCACGCGGTACACGCTCATGGGATTCAGCGCACTCGGCATGCTGATCGGCCTGATTGCGGCGGCGTTCATCTCGATGGCCGGCATCACACGTCCGCTCGGGAGCCTCGTCGGCGTCCTCGAGCGCATGGCCAAGGGCGAGATCGACGCGGAGATCCGGGAAGCGGAGCGCGGCGACGAGATCGGAGCCGTGGGGCGGGCCGTCGAGGGCATCAAGGCCATGGTGACCAAGAAGGCGGCCGAGGAAGCCGAGCGCAAGCAGATCGCGGACGCTGCAGCGGCGGCCGAGCGCAAGCGCACGATGATGGAGCTCGCCGACAGCTTCGAGCACGCGGTGGGCGGCATCGTCGGGCTGGTCTCGTCGGCAGCGACGGAATTGCAGGCCACCGCCCAGCAGATGACCGCGACCGCGACCGAGACCGCCGGCCAGTCGAACACCGTCGCGGCGGCCGCCGAGGAGGCCGCCGCCAATGTCGGCACCGTCGCCGCCGCCGCCGAGGAGCTCGGCGCCTCAATCCAGGAGATCGGCCGCCAGGTGCACGGCTCGGCCGATCTGGCCCAGGGCGCCGTCGGCGAGGCGGATCAGACGGTCCGTCTGGTTCAGGTGATGAAGACCACCTCGGCGCGGATCGGCGACATGGTCGGGCTGATCTCGACCATCGCCAGCCAGACGAACCTGCTGGCGCTGAATGCCACGATCGAGGCGGCGCGGGCCGGCGAGGCGGGGCGCGGCTTCGCGGTGGTGGCCGCGGAGGTGAAGGAGCTCGCCAACCAGACGGCGCGGGCCGCCGACGACATCGTCAGTCAGATCGGCGAGATCCAGGGCGTCACCGATCAGGCGGCGACGGCCATCGGCACGATGACCGATCGCATCCGCGAGATCGATATGGTCGCGGCCAGCATCGCCGCGGCGGTCGAGCAGCAGAGTGCTGCGACGCAGGAGATCGTCCGCAACGTGGCGCAGGCCTCGATCGGCACGGGCGAGGTCACGAGCAATATTGCCGGCGTGGCCCACGCCTCGGAAGAGACAGGCGCAGCGGCATCCCAGGTTCTGTCGTCGGCCTCCGAACTGTCGCGTCAGTCGGAACACCTTTCAGCCGAGGTGCATCGCTTCCTGGCGACCGTGCGCGCAGCCTGAGACGGCCCGAAAGACGATCAACCAACGAGCCCCGCCCGGAATCGGGCGGGGTTTCTGTTTGTGATCATGGACTGAGGAGCCGCACGGCGTTGGCAGACCTGGGCGGTCGCGGTGAAATCTTAGACTGCAGCCCGGAAATTTTTTGCACCGACCCAGCCGCGAGCCATGCATTTTGATGCAACTTCCGGTCGATCCTTCCCGGTCGCATGCAGCGATCGCATATCTGGCGTGAGGCATGTGGCATACCAAGACGGCGTTTGCGGTGCGATAAGCCTCTCAACGCACCGCACCAAAGGACACCGCCGATGGCCCTCCTGACCGCTCTCGCCCTCCTCCCCTTCGCCGCCGCCGTTCAGGTCTCGCTCGTGATCGCGCTCGCCAAGACCTTCGATGGCGACACGCGGAACGCCGGTGCCGCCGGCGCTGTCCCGACCCTCGCCTGAACCACGGCACGGCCGCCGACGCGGCCGGACCAATGCAGCCCGCCCGGTCCGCCGAGGCGGGCTTTGTCGTGTCTGAGAGGCAGGCTGGGATCGGCAAGCCCGGGCGGCGCCTGCGCGACGTCGACATCCGCCGTCCGAAGGGATCCATCGGATGCCTGTCCGGTCCCGGTTGAAGCGCGACCGAGATCGGCTCTGGCCTCCGCATTCATCAATCTTCGGCGCGAGGCTCACCGGAGCGGGACCATTCGGCGGACAGCCGCGTTTTCCGCTACATGTCCGCCATGAACGATGACCAGAAAGCGCCGGATCGCGCCGGCGGAGACGATGACGCGAGCACGGGCGAGCCGGCCCGGGGCCGCATGGACCAGGGCGCCATGGAGCCGCTCGGGCAGCCGGGGCTGCGCCACTGGCAACAGAGCACCATCACCGATCCCGACCTGAACGAGCGCGGCAGCGTCTTCTTCGCCGCCGTCGAGATGACTCGCATGCCGATGATCCTGGCCGATCCCCGCCAGGACGACATCCCGATCGTCTTCGCCAACAACGCCTTCCTCGACCTGACCGGCTACGAGGAGGGCGAGGTGCTCGGCCGCAACTGCCGTTTCCTGCAGGGTGCGGGCACCGACCCGGATCACGTGCGGCAGCTCCGGGAGGCCCTCGCGGCCGGCAAGGCCACGGCCGTGGAGATCCTGAACTATCGCCGGGACGGCACGCCGTTCTGGAATGCCGTGTTCATGGGGCCGGTGCACAACCCGGACGGCGAGATCATCTACTACTTCGCCAGCCAGCTGGACGTGACGCACCGACGGGACGCGGAGCAGCAGTTCCGGCAGGCCCAGAAGATGGAGGCCATCGGGCAGCTGACGGCCGGGCTCGCCCACGACTTCAACAACCTCCTGCACGTCATCAATGGCAGCCTGGAGCGTCTGGCGGCCAAGCGTCACGACGACAAGGCCTTCGAACGCTATCTCGCCGCGGCCACGTCCGCGGCCGACCGGGGCGCGAAGCTGACCCATCAGCTGCTCGCCTTCGCCCGCCGCGGCCGCCTGGAGCCGAAGGGCGTCGACCTGAGCGAGATGGTCAATTCCGTCGCCGAGTTGCTGGAGACCTCGGTGGGCAGCAAGGCGACCTTGTACCTGAACCTGCAGCGGCGGCTGCCGCAGGTCCGGGTCGATGCAACCCACTTGGAGATGGCCCTCCTGAACGTTGTCGTGAATGCGCGGGATGCGTCTCCGAACGGCGGCGCCATCACGGTCACGACGCGGCAGATCCACCTCAACGGCGATGCCGCCTCGCGGCACCTGGAGCCGGGCGACTACGTGCTGCTGTGCGTCTCCGACGAGGGCACCGGGATGGCGCCGCATATCGCGGCCCGGGCGACCGAGCCGTTCTTCACCACCAAGTCGCGCGGCGAGGGAACGGGCCTCGGCCTCGCGATGGCGCACGGTTTCATCCAGCAATCGGGCGGACGACTGGAGATCGACAGCGCGGTCGGGAACGGCACGACCATCCGCATGCTGTTTCCCGTGCTCCGTCAGAAGGCGGACGAGGCCGGATACCCCGAAGCACTGACGGGATACCAAGCCCAACCGCTCGACCATCTGGCCGCACCGCCGCTCGTCCTCGTGGTCGACGACAGCCGCGAGGCTGCCGCCATGGCGGGCGAGGCGTTGCAGGATATCGGCTATCGCGTCGTGATCGCCCACAGCGCCGAGGAGGCGCTGGAGCGGTTCGAGGAGGCGCGAACGAGCGGGGACGGGTTCAAGCTCGTGTTCTCGGATGTGATCATGCCGGGCGGCGCGAACGGCCTCGTCCTCGCCGAGCAGGTCCGCAGCCGCGACCCGAATGTGCCGATCCTGCTCACCACAGGCTACAACGACGAGATGGCCATCGACGGTCCGCAGCCCCACGCCATGGACGTGTTGGGAAAGCCCTATCGGCGCAGCGAGCTGATCGACCGTGTGCAGGCCGCGTTGCGCAGGGGCGCGCGGACCGGGCCCGGGCGACAGACCTCCGACTTCGGTCACGCGCAAGCGTAGCGCCACGCAGAACTCCGAGTCGGACCTCGTCCGCTTTGGCCTGACGCGCGGGACCTCGGCGATCGCGTGATCCGGATGCCGATTGACAGCATCCCGTCTCATGCAACATGATTTGCTGCATGAGACGGGACAGCAGATTGTCGGGCGTCCTCCACGTCCTTCTCCACATGGCCGAGGCGGATGGACCGGTGACATCCGAGCGACTGGCCTCCGCGATGGGGACCAATCCGGTCGTGGTGCGCCGGATCATGGCAGGCCTGCGCGATCTCGGGCTCGTCGCCTCCGGGAAGGGTCATGGCGGCGGCTGGACCATCGCCTGCGACCTCGACCGCGTGACCCTGCACGACGTCTACGTCGCCCTGGGCTCACCGGAGGTCTTCGCGATGGGCCACCGGAGCGAAGCGCCGAGCTGCCTTGTCGAGCAGGCGGTCAACGCGTCCCTCGCGAGCGCCTTCCGGGATGCGGAAACCCTGCTGCTCGCGCGGCTGCGCGAGATCACCCTCGGCCGTCTCAGTGCCGAGTTCCATGCGCGGATGGCCGAGCGTGGCCTCTGTGGACAGGAGCTTTCCGACAGATGACGCTGAGCGCCAACCCGCAGCCTTTGGACTTCGTGGCGGCCTTCTCCGACCCGGAGGCCGCCGCACGATATGCCGACGGGCCGCGCCGCTTCGTGCCGGGCTTCGAGGCGCTCCATCGGATGACCGGGATCCTGCTCGCCGAGCGCGCCCCGCCCGACGCAAGGGTCCTGGTTCTCGGTGCCGGAGGCGGCCTGGAGCTGCGCGCCCTGGCCGAGGCCCATCCTGGCTGGACCCTCGTCGGCGTCGACCCGGCAGGGGCGATGCTCCGCCAGGCCGAGCGGACGCTCGGCCCCCTGATGGCGCGCGTCACCCTGGTCGAAGGCTACATCGAGGACGCGCCGGCTGGCCCCTTCGACGCGGCAACCTGCCTCCTCACCCTGCACTTCCTCGACGCGGGGGCACGCGAGGAGACGGTCCGGGGCATCCATCGGCGCCTGCGGCCGGGCGCCCCGTTCGTCGCGGCGCATGGCAGCTTTCCGCAAGGAGCCGGAAGCCGCGCGCGCTGGCTTGCGCGCTACGAGGCCTATGCGGTGGCATCGGGAGCCGATCCCGAGCAGGCGATGAGGGCCCGGGCGGCCGTCGACGCCAACCTCCCGGCGCTCGACCCCGATCAGGACGAAGCCATCCTGCGGAGCGGCGGCTTCCGCGATGTCGAGCCGTTCTTCGCCGCCTTCACGTGGCGTGGTTGGGTGGGGCGAGCGTGAGACGCGTCATACCAGATTCGGTTGATCCCTTCGGGATGGCGAATCTGGGCTTCGCTCAAGCGCCGCGCGGGCTTCCGATACGGGCTCTGCTTCGATCAAGCGAAGCCCGTATCATCCCTCCC